>Ga0210039_1000884_pt1 | contig 30026 bp, 34 predicted proteins | sample CryGeyCG2114_250_3_FD_185460 | JGI IMG/M metagenome (GOLD analysis project Ga0210039, IMG submission 185460) | Groundwater microbial communities from aquifer - Crystal Geyser CG17_big_fil_post_rev_8/21/14_2.50 (SPAdes) (version 2) | ecosystem: Environmental > Aquatic > Deep subsurface >...
AAATCAAGCTGCCCGACAATCTCAACGACAAAGCGGGCAAGATGGTCTTCAGGCAACCAATCGTCCATTGAGGGCGGCAGCAAAAACAGGGTGTTTCGGTCGACTTGGCGGAACTTATCGCTCATGAATTTTTCACTTTCTCGGGGATTTTAAATACCTAGCGAGTTTAACATTTTACGGTCGGAAAGTCCGACAAGCTGCTAGTGCGTACAAATGATATTAAAGGTGCATTGACCTATCTGCGTAGTGAAAAAAATGTAACTAGCTTAATCGAAGCAGCTATGAAGAAAATTGAGGAAGGCATTGTCGATCCTTTCAGTGCTGAAGAACAAGTTGGACCTCTCTCTATGAAATGGGTTGAGGCAGATCACAAGATTACATCAACTGAAATTCATAATGATATCGGTTTCGACGCTAATGGTGACGAATCATGATCAACCTTTTAGATGGAATCATGCAAGAAGATTTTTCTCTTATTTTGGCAAAGTTTCAGTTTAAACGAGATGCCAAGACTCGCAAGCGTATTTGGCAAAAACTTATTGTACTTATTCATAACGAAGTGCAAATTCTCCAAGCATTAGAAGCTCTTCGTGATCGTACAAAGAGAATGAAAGGGAAAAATCATCATGTGGTTATCGCGCTGGAATCTTGGATTAGAGGCGTGAATGAAGGCCGCTTTGTTGATGCCGTTAAGCCTTGGGTTAATGACGATGAAGCAATGCTTTTGTTCTCTGGATATGAATCAGGAAAACTAGAAAATGCATTAGAATCAATCATCACCATTATGGATGGAAAGGCTAAAATCAAGAAGGCCATTACATCTGGGATAACCTACCCCGCCTTTTTGCTCTTGGCTCTGGTTGGGGCGCTTAATCTTTTTGGAAACGAAGTCATCCCAGCATTTATGGAAATTGCCCCAGATGCTCACTGGTCAGGGTTGGCTGCCGTTTCAATTGATTTATCTCATTTTGCCCAACAGTACTTAAATTTTGTTCTAATCGGGCTTGTTGTATTGATTGCAATATTCTTCTATTCCCTCCCCAAATGGAACTCTGAATTAAGGGTTTACTTGGACAAATACCCTCCTTTCTCAATTTATAGAACAACGCAAGGGGCTAGCTTTTTGATCGCTTTTTCTGCGTTAGTTCAGTCGGGTGTCAAAGTTAAAGATGCTTTGCATAAATTAAAGGATAGTGCAAACCCTTGGCTCAAAGAGCGTATTCAGGCAACGTTGATAGGCATTAACTCTGGTAAATCCGTTGGGGATGCACTATTGGATGCAGGGCATGATTTTCCAGATCGAGAGGTGATCGATGACTTGGGAATATATTCCAACCTATCTGGTTTTGAAGATGCATTACGAAAAATTGGGGAAACCTGGCTTGATACAGCAATTGAACAAGTTCAATCCAATATGAAAGTGATTTTTGTTATTGGGTTGATCTTTTCTGGAATTGTCATTTCAATCTTAATAGGAGGTGTTTTTAGTCTGCAAGAACAACTACAAGATGCTTTACAGTGAGTCACGAGTTACTTAATTCAAATTTAATTAATGGATGGATATTTGTTATGAAAAACCAAAACAATAAAAGGGCAACGTTTGAATCAAATCAAATTTGTTCTCAGAAAATTTCACACAAACAGAAAGGTTTTACCCTGGTTGAGCTTGGCCTTGTATTAGCGTTGGGAAGCTTATTAACTGCTGGAGGTATAGCTATGTATAAAAGCACTCAACTTAGTCAGAATACCGATCAATTAACAAAAGATATTATTGCAATTGGCTCTGGTATTGAAGCCTCTGGAGCTGCAACGGGGACTTATGGGACAGCCTCTTTAGATGAGTATTTAGTTCGATCTGGAAAGGTTCCTAAAACCGTCACAATAACTGGTACAGCCCCTAACCGTGTTTTGAATCATAAATTTGACAGCACGATTCAAACAATGGGGCTTACTAACCACTATTATGTCTTGGCAGCCGGTATACCAGGTGATGCTTGTATGTCTCTGTTTCAAAGTGGTGTGAGTTGGAATCGAATTTCAGTAGGAACAGCCCCTACTGCTGCGAATGTGACAACCATAGGTGATAACGCACCCTACACACAAGCAAAGGCAGCTGCGGCCTGTGGTCTGGAAGACAGCCAAAACGATATTTACTTTATTAAATAAGGTTTACGGGCATGGAAAATCAAGAAGCCAATGAGGATTTTATTCTTTTTATTTTTGGGTTATTGGTTACGTTCGCTATTGAAGAAGCACTAGGAGTATTTCTTCAATAGCGAACAGCACTATGCATTTATCTAATATCACTTAGAGTTTCATGATGGAATCAACGAAACAAAATATTTTGGACTACCCTTTTAGCGATCTGTATCTGAGTAGTGATAAGGCTTATATGACTGGTGCAAAAATGGATCCGAATCCTACTATTGTGCCAGAACACCTACAAGAACAAGCCAAGGAACTATTTTTGCTGTGTAAGGATGCTGCTGCTGATCAAAAAAAAGATGAGTTAACCTTGTCCTTTCAGGAAACAATATTTCGGGCTTCTTTACTGGAATCACTTAGCGAAACAATTTATGTTTTAAGGCGCATGGCCAAAAGTGTTTTAAGCCTTGAAGCCTTAAAGTTTCCAGCTTCATATATCAATATTCTTTCTCAAAAAGAGCTTACGGGCTTGGTGATTGTTGCAGGCCCCTTTGGTAGTGGAAAAACAACGACAGCTTCCGCAATTTTAGAAAAGAGGCTAAGACTTTTTGGTGGTGTAGGGATATCGATTGAAGACCCTCCAGAAATGCCACTTGAGGGAAAGCATGGTAATGGAATCTGCTATCAGACATGGGCCGAACAAGATAGTTTTGCAGCTGCAACACGCAAAGCTGCTCGATGGGCTCCAGATATCATCTATCTTGGTGAAGTTAGGGATGCCGAAACAGCAATAGAAGCCTTGAAAGCATCTATTATGCGATTAGTGATTTGTACAACTCATTCTGATGGTATAGAGACGGCTCTTGAAAGGATCTATACTCTTGCTAGTTCACAAGGACTGCCTGATGATATCAGTGGGCTTCTTGCAAACGGTTTAAGTTGTGTAATTCACCAAGAACTAAAGCAGCATGGTCAGGAAATCTATCCTAGCATCAAATTTCTATGGACTCGTGGAGAAGGCTCAACACGAATCAGACAGTTAATTAAAGCCAGAAACTTTAAAAACTTGGGTTCTGAAATTCAAGAACAGTTAAATCAAATGATGATTAAAGACCGGCAAAGAAAAAAGGCTGATTAACAGTGTATATTTTTGCATTCTTCGTGGCCGTTTCTTCAGCTGTTCTAGTATCTTCTCTTGAACTATATCAGGTTGAAAAAGATCGTATTCAGGCAGCCACAAGTGAAATTGTAGTAGTAAGCTTTTTAGCCTACCGAAAAGCTGTAATTGACTATAAAAGTGCTAATCCAAATTTTACCGGTCAGCTTTCTTCAGCTGATTTAGCACCCTATTTCCCGCTAGGTTATCAAGAAACACCAGGCTGGAATAACGTAATAAGTGCCACTAATATTTTTGTCTACACTCAAAAGACTATGGATTTAGTTATCTTAAAAAACAGGTTGATGAATTCAATGCTTGTTGGCCATAACAACGGTGGCAACTTAATTTCACTATCTGGATCACAAACCAACATTGCATTGCCTCCCATTATTCCAAATAGTGCTATCGTCATTGTAGGAAGCTAACCAAGGATAAAATTATGAATACTTCAATGAATAAAAACCAACGTGGCTTTACATTGCTTGAGATGGCTTTAGCCCTTTCTGTCGCTTCTATGGGGCTTCTTGCAATTGCTGATTATTCTCAAAAACACGTTGAGGAAATGAAAATCCAAGTCAGCGGTGACTATATGACCAATATCGGTAAAGCTGCTAAAGCTTATATTGATGATAATTATAATACAATTGTCGGTATAGCCTCTCCTACAACCCCCTTTGAATTAGATGTTAGCACATTAATTGCTGCTAATTATTTGCCCGCTGGGTATAGTTCAACTGATCCTTTTGGCCAACAAATCAAAGTGCTTGTACTTGAGCCTCAAGCTAATAAATTAAATGGTTTAGTCATCTCTACTGGAGGTGAACAATTAAATGATGTTTCGCTATCTCAGTACGTTACTCAAATCGGTGCCGATGGCGGTGGTGTTTATAGCGAAACGCCAACGGTCATAACTGGTGCCCGAGGTTTGTGGGAAATGCCCCCTGGTGCATTTGAAAATGCTACTGATTTAGGAAATACTTACACTATAAGTCAAGGACATGCTGCTATTGCCCTCTGGTACGAAGATAATCAATCGACATCAGGTTTTTTATACCGTGATCAAATCCCTAGTCATCCAGAACTTAACCGCATGAACGCCAATATTGATATGGCTAATAATGATATCGATAATGCAAATGTGGTTAACGCAACAGCAGTCAACACAGCATCCCTTAATGTATCAGACACAATATCAGCTACCGCATTCATTGACTCAAACAATGCCGGATTTTATGTGGACCCACACGGAGCATCTATTATAAATCGATTGAGTGCTTCGCATCTACATGCTTCCAGAGATGGTGCAGTTGCCTGCTGTGGGGATGAGGGGTCATTGTCGTTAGCCGAGAATACAGGGTCAACAGGTAAAACGGCAAGCATCTCTTTTCATAATGGTGGCGTCCATGAAGGTAATATGGAGTTGGCGGCCAGTGGGCCGCGGCGCATTCGTTTTTATGACAATCAAGGGGCGGGAATGGGAGTTGAAACCACTGCATCTTTAAGAGCCCCTTCTATGGTTGATACAGATGACCCTGCATATATTATTGACCCCAGCGGGGGTTCCATTATGAACCAAGTTCAGGCTAATGCTTTTTATGATTTAAATGATGGGGCTTACTATGTTGATCCTAATGGCATATCTCGAATGAATGATATCAGGCCAAATATTATCTTTGATGGAAATGACCCTAATTATTATGTTGACCCCAGCGGGGGTTCCATTATGAACCAAGTTCAGGCTAATGCTTTTTATGATTTAAATGATGGGGCTTACTATGTTGATCCTAATGGAACTTCGCAAATGAACGGTGTCCACTTAGATCATCTAGTCATCAAAGGCACAAGCATTTCGGGTACATCTTGCGCAACCGGTACTACAGGGACTTTAGTTTTTGATGGCGCTGGTAAGTTGATGTATTGTGATCTTAATAAGATATGGCAATATGTGGGAACCCCCCCTACCATGTTAAGAAGCTCGACCGTCTCTGCCACAAGAAACTCTGTAGCGGATCTTGATTTAGGCGCACATAAACTTTGCGCCCTTTCTGGGGTTGACTCAACAGTAGGAAGTAGTCTTACAGGATCTTGTGAAGTTATTCCGGCAGTTGGCCCCGCACCTGGAGGAGCTACAATTACGGGTAACTTTGCAACAAATTACCTTCCTCGTTGGAAATTAAGGGCTATTAATGCAAACGTATCGGTTTCAGGGACCGTCCAGACATGCCGTGCAGTATGTTACTAATTTTTATAATTACCTAAAAGAGTACTTACTTCAGAATAATGGTTCAAAATTACAAATACGCAAACTTGATATTTGTAATTAATAAAAAAATATTCGTTTTATTGCATTATTTACTTGATTGAATAATAAGTTGATTCAGGTCAGGTGAAATATGAGCGAAAATCTTTTAAATGAAGTTGAGTACCCCTTTAATAAGGAAAATTCAGAAAACCCAGAAATTTCTGAAATCGTAAAAAATGGTAACCCAAAAAAACCAACAAAGACTAAAAAAAGGTCTCTACTAAAACCATTACTTTTGGTGCTAAGTTTACTATTGCTAATGGCAGCTATCTTAGCTGGATTATTATATATTGTTCAATCCGGACAAAATCCATTTAACAGCATTTTGAAACAAGTAACCCTTGAGCCGGCAACCTCGAAGTCTGAAGCAATAATGCCAGTTGATATTCAACGTATTTCATTAGTTAAAACAGAAATTCCATCTCAACCCCCACATATTAAAAATGATAGAAGTGAGACGCCAAACTTATTGAACGGCATTGATACGGCATTAAGGAGCAAACCTGCCAATACTCCAGCTGAAAACAATACTGTTGACCATGAGCCTAATCCGTCTAAAAAACTCAGTGTTACACCTGAAATTCTTGCTGACCTTCACAATGATTTGATCGCTGAAATTGATCTAAAAGATAAAGAAATTCTTATCCAAATTAGTGCTCTTAACAATGCTATTCAAAGTATTGAAGGATCAATAGTGGCATTAAACCAGAAGCTATCACGGTATGAGCAAAGGACTTCTGAAACTGACCATGAACTCTCGAACATCAAGAAATTCATAAGCGACGTTAATACCAAAGTCAAAAAGGTCTCGTACCTGGTAAAAAAACAAGAGAAAAAAGTGCTTTCTAAAAAAATTAAGCAGGCTTCACCTCCTGAGTTGTCTTCTTTTGCTATATGGAATGGCAAAAATGCCGTTTATGTGGAATATCCCAAAGGGAAGTTAACCATGATGTATGAGGGAGATATTGTTAACTCTTGGCTAGTTAAGTCCATTAACCCAGTTAAGAAAGAGGCCGTATTTAAACGTGGTGATAGAACGGAAGTACTTTCAATTGGAGGAAAAAAATGAAGTCTATAATCGCAATCTCTATATTGGTGTTTTCTTTACCTGCATTTGCATTAGATAGTGCCTCTAATGAAGAGGTTAATGCACGGAAAGATAGCTCCTCAACATCGAATCTTGAAGTCTCTAACTTAGAGGTTTCAAAATTTGAAAAAAACTTTTGGGGATTATCTGATCGTGAGTGGCAGCGGTATTTAAAAATCAAGCCCATTGCCCAAAAATTAGGAAAAACTGTAGTTAGTAGCACCCCTCCTGAAATCTTGGCCATCTTTGCCGAAAACAACTCTGAACGCCGCCGGTTGTCTAAATTATTTGCCGAAAAATATGATTTGTATGTTAGTAACTTATTGGAGGTAAATGCATCTATTTCGAGCATCCAAGGCGAAATGTATGCTAATAAGCCGGTATTGAATCCTAACAAGGTCAATGCTCTTCGAGGCTCCCCTTTCAGAACCACTGATACCATCCAGTATTTTACTCAACTCGATTGTGATGACTGTGATATCGCGCTTAGGAAATTAATACGTCAAGTTCGACTCTATGGAATGAAAATGGACGTGTTTTTCGTTGGTGAAGATGTGACTGAAGATCAAATTAAACAGTATGCCGAAAAGAATATTCCTGAGGAATTGGTTCTTAAAAATAAGCTTACCTTAAATAAGGATCCCGGCTTTGCAAATAAGCATAACTTACTGACCCCTGTTTCATTCATTTCTCATGATGGTGGTCCTCTTGAGAATCATGATCCGAATTTATAGCCTTTGGTTGGGTACCTTGTTGACGACCTGGAGTTGTCAGGTCTCTTCTTCTGGCATATCGATATTTGATGAAGTTGGTCGCAATTTTGGTGTTAGTCCAATCATTCTGTATGGGATGGCCGTTCACGAGTCATCCCCTCCTAGTCAGAAGCAACCTTGGCCTTGGACAATAAATGTCAACGGCAAAGGCTATTGGTTTAATACTAAGCATGAGGCTATTGAGGCAATAAAAACGGCTGCTCGATTGGGATATCAAAACATCGATATCGGAATGATGCAGATTAACTGGAAGTGGCATGGACACCGTTTTAAAAACTACAGTGAGGCATTGGATCCAAGAAAAAATTTGGAGACTGCTGCCAGCATTTTAAAAGGGTTTAAGAACTATCCAATATTTGTGGCAATTGGCAAGTATCACTGCCCGTCAAGTGCTAAATGGTGTGAGCGTGCAGCTCAAAAATATGCTTATAAAGTTGTCGGGAGAATTAGGTCTCTATTATGAAATCCTTTCAATTATTTTTCACATTGGTTTGTTTGACAGTGTTTAATTCGGCATCAGCTGCTCCACCAACTTGGGGTGTTCTTGGCGAAACTATTCCATTCGTATCTCCGCTTGGCAAAAACCTCAATAAACCCATCAAGCCTAATATTGATCCAATATCTTATGCTGAGATGGTGGATAAAAATCTCCCTATTAAATCTCATCTTTCGCCTGGTAATTTTGGACGATTCCGCTCTGAACCGGCTAGTCGAGTTACACGGCCTATTTGCCTGATTGGTTACGATGATTTGTCGTTGTCCTGGCTGGAAAATAATCGTGATGCTTTATCTCGATACAAAACAGTTTGCTTTGTGATGCAAGCCAAAAACTTGACTCAAATAAAACGCATAAAGCAAATTGCAGGAGAAAAAATACTATTTCAACCCGTTTCGGGGCAGCAAATCGCGTCTGACTTTAGAGTGCCGGCTTATCCGGCATTAATATATGATGGATGGGTGATTCAGTAATGTTATTAGGTCGCCCTAAATATCCTATTGAATCTTTATTAAGACCCCCTGTTGAGCTTTACTCTGCCTGGACTGCATGGTTGTTGGCTGTGATGGCGATTTACATGCCTTCACTAATTATGATGACTCAAGGTGTTGCTTATTCTGCTAGTGCGACTCTTTTTCTTATTGGATTAAATCGTTTTTTTCAGGGATATGCAATCTGGAAATATCATAGAAACTTAGTGCGTTTACCATATTACGGGCTTAAGCCACGTCAAATCCCTGTTAGTAATCGTCATTTATTTTTAGGCCTGGGTTTCAGATGGACACAACGACATACGCAGCGACTACAAGATGCTTTGGATCCAGTTAATGAAGACTATTTGGAGCCAGGCCTTAGCTATAAACTAGGTCGCGCTTTAGAAGGTATTTATTTTAGTTGGCCAGTTCAGAAGCTATTATCTCCTTTTGCTTTTTTAGAAAAACATAGTGATGGCTTTAAAGAAGTTTCAAAAAACCTGAAAAATGTATGGTTGGCTTTTTGGTTTCGCAGTATCTTTGCCCCTCTTCCCCCAGTAGGTGGAAAACCGGCCATTCATGCGGTTGGTATGCTTGAAGGTGAAAAAGCCATTGTTCTGCCATTGGGTGAGCGCGTTGGCCATACGCTCGTTTTAGGTACAACCCGTGTCGGAAAAACGAGACTTGCTGAGATCCTGATTACTCAAGATATCCGTCGTGGTGATGTGACATTTGTGTTTGACCCTAAAGGGGATGCAGATTTGATGATGCGTTGCAAGATGGAAGCGGAAAGGTCTGGTCGTCCTTTCTATAATTTCAATCTTGGCTTTTCTGAGATATCTGCCCGATATAACGGTATCGGTAATTTCTCAAAAATTACCGAACCGGCTGGACGTTTAACGGATGCCTTACCCTCTGAAGGTAATAGTGCTGCATTTAAAGAGTTCGGTTGGCGTTTTGCAAATATCGTTATTCAGGCTGATGTTGCTCTGGGTAACAAGCCTCATTATCAACGTATTAGACGTTACATTAATAATGTTGAACCATTATTAATGGATTATGGGCGCACGACCCTTAATAAGTTAGGGCCTGAAGGATGGCGGCAAACGTATGACCAAATTCTTAACAATCTAAATCCACAATCACTTCCATTCGCTCTTAAGGATCGCAACCCTGAAGCGATTGCATTATTAAAAACCGTTGAGAAACTAGATTTTTATGATCCAGTACTTGATGGACTTTTATCTGCTTTTAAATACGATCGTTCATACTTTGACAAAATTGTATCGTCTCTGGGCCCTCTTCTAGAAAAACTAACAACCGGTCGAATTGCTGAATTGATCGCACCTAATTATGACGATTTAACAGATAAACGCCCAATCTTTGATTGGATGTCTGCAATTCGCCAAGAGGCTGTCGTTTACGTTGGTCTTGATGCCTTATCCGATTCCACTATTGCTAGTGCTGTCGGCGCATCGATGTTTGCAGATTTAACCTCCGTTTCTGGGTTTATATATAAACATGGCATTGAGTTTGGGTTACCGGCAGAACTGATTTCCAAAATTAAATCTGGAAAATTGAAGATTTCCATTCATGCGGATGAATTCAATGAGCTGGTTGGAGATCAGTTTATACCAATGGTCAATAAGGCTGGCGGTAGTGGCTTCCAGATCACGGCCTATACCCAAACAATATCTGATATTGAGGCTAGGATTGGTTCTAAATCAAAATCTGGCCAGATTCAAGGAAACTTTAACAACTTAATATTGTTGCGAGTCAAAGAGCCGGAAACGGCTGAAGTCTTAACTAAGCAGCTTCCTAAAGTACGAGTTAATGAACTAATGCAAGTCTCAGGTGCGAATGACTCTTCCAATCCTGGAAGTGGCGTGGATTTCACTTCCAAAAATGAAGACCGTCTCAGTACACGAGAGGTCGATATGCTTAGTAATTACGACATCATTTCATTACCAAAAGGACAAGCATTCGCATTGATTGAGGGGGGCAACCTATACAAGATCAGAATGCCTCTACCCGAAAAAGAAGACGATAAAAATATTACAACTGACTTCAAAAAAGCCTATGAAGAAATGAAGGCTAAATATAAAACTGGCGAAGGCCTAATGTCCAAGGACAACCACTGGCTTGATTTGATGGATGATTTAGATAAGGTGGCGGCATAATGTCTGATACTGCATCTCAAGCCGAAAACTCTAAGAAAGGGCTGTTCATAACTCTTATGGATATAGTAGTCGCTTTAATCATGACCTACATAGGCTCTTTGTTTCTGTCGATCATTATTGAACTGCTGGGGATGTTTTTTAATTGGTGGGAACTGCCCGGAGCATTACACGCCAAAGTATCCCTTGAAAAGGAATTAGAGTGGTTAAATTCTGATTTTAAGGAAATAATGATCGCACCAGTTGAAATTGCTCTTTTCGCCTTAAAATTAATGTATGAGTATGTGATTGAGGCAACTTACTTAACCTTGTTGATTGAGAAGCTTCAAGGAACAGCACTGGAACAATATTTTATTGCTGTGGCATACACCATTGAACTGAATGCTGTGCGACTTGCAGTGATTGTTATGTCATTACCGGCATTTATTTTGTTCGGGGTCTATGCAGTCGTTGATGGTCTGAATGAACGTGATGTACGCACATGGTCAGGAGGTCGTGAATCCTCTTTTGTTTACCATCACACAAAACGCTGGATCGCTCCGTTTATTTACCTTCCAATTATCGTTTATTTGTCGTCACCCTGGAGCATTCACCCATCCTTATTTATGCTGGCTTTCGCCTTGCCCTTTTCTTATGCGATTTGGCTTGCCACAATGTACTTCAAAAAATATATGTGAGGCTCGAAATGATTTCTGAAATTGAAAAAAGCTTCTATCTTGTCTATCAGCCAATCGTCAATAGAAAGAAGAAAATTGTCAAATATGAAGTTCTATCTCGATGGAATTTTGAGCAAATCAAGATAGCACCACAAGAACTTATCGATTGGGCTGAAAACGATATTGAAGGAATTATTTTATTAGACGCGATGGTTTTCAAACGTTTTACTAAAGATTTCAGCGAACTGGATCTTAAAAATAACGTCAAATTCTGTTTGAATGTCAGCCCAATAACGCTTGGCATGGATCCAAGCTTTATTTTAAAAATTGAGAGCGTCATAAAAGCGACAACGGCTAAGTGCATCGAAGTCGAAGTTTTAGAAAGCAAGGTTAAGCCCAACCTTGAACCTCAAGTACAAACCGCACTTAGATTAATTAGCCAAAAAGGTATAGGGATTTCTCTTGATGATTTTGGAAATGGCCATGCTTGCGTTAAAAAATTAATACATGACTATACCAATATTAAAATCGATGGCGAATTGATTGCAAAAATTCATGTATGCCACAGGACTAAACATGTGGTGTCCACTGTTATTGAGTTAGCACACACTCTAGGAAAAACCGTTACTGCTGAAAAAATTGAGTGTCTTGAACAATATCATGAACTACTGTCTATTAATTGCGATTTTTTTCAAGGATTCTTTTTTAGTTATCCGGTAAGGCTCGAAGATCTAAAAAAGCCTTGTTATTCAGTGCCTTTCCTATGTAAAAAAGTTATTTAAAATTACAAATACCGAAACTTGTTATTTGTAATTGATACCTATTCCTCCGCTTTTTGGCATTATTTCCTTGTCGTTTTGAGAGGGATAGTCATGAACAAATTACGTTTAGTTTCTTTAATTTTATTTGGGGTTTCACTATTGGCAGGTTGCTCAACCAGCGGTGATGTGAAGCATAAAAGCCAGGGAATCTCTAAGACTCCAATTCAACCATCGGTTAAGAAGCCGCAGTTTCAAACAAACCAAGTTGAGGTGTTACCCCTTGACTCTGCGCCACAGTTGCAACCGGTTTCAATAAAGCCGTCTTTCTATAGCAGTTATGAAGCTTCAGATATGTCTTCTTCCGAAAGAAAGGCATTATTGAATATTGTGTCACACCTGCAAGAAATCAATATTTTAATCCGCACTGCGGAGACTCAGCAGAACCCGGATCAGCGAATCAAGTTTCGATATGACTGGCTCAGAAAAGATCTTTATAAGATCAATCGAGGTATTTCAGATCATTTAAGTAGTCCAGAATCACAACCTCGATCTTTTGAGCCAGTCATGGGTGAATACAGACGATGAACTTTGATGTTTTTGAAAGTATTGCCGGAGATGTTTCAGTCTTTTCGGCCTTGTTTTTAGGACTATTCATTATGCTTGTGTTTGCAAGGGTTGGGCTGACTGTAATCAGTCAATTTAAATTAATTCAAAGTGAAAAAATTAAAGTAGAAGAATTCATCACTTACACAGTTTTACTATTTATTTTTTTAATCATTTCGGTTGCTTTCACGCAATCCATTTAAGCTAGGAGTTTATACATGAAATCACTCTCTTTTTTTGCATTAGCTGTAGTTATTGGGTCATGGGTTCTTGGTTATTCGCCTGATGCTTTTGCTGTCGTTCCCCAGCAGCCTGATGTACAGCTGGGCGATATCTTGCAAAATGACGCCCCACTAGATCAAAAAATAATGAAGATCTTTGGGTGGGTAATTACAGTCATTGGTGCCTTTGTCATTATCGGTGTTTTAATTGTGGTCGCCCAAACTGCAATTGGCGACCTGAATAAGGTTCGCGACGACAAAGAATATAAGAACTTCACCATGACGGACTTTATTCGGAATATTATTTTGAGTGTCGTTGCCATGATGATCTCAATTCCGATTGGATATATGTTGTTTTCCTATGGAACGAACATGGCCAACGGTTAATCAGAAATGACTGATAAGCATAATCTCATTATTTCGACTCTTGATGAAGAGTTGCCCGTTTTCAAAGGAGCAACCCTTCCAGAGGTTTTCGAAATCGCAAAATACTCGTTTTATATCAGCTCACTTGTCGGATTTTTAGTAGGTTTCGTTCTTATTAGTTGGATACTGATCATCGTGCTTTTCTTTGCAATTTTTGGCACAGTCATCATGACATGGATTGTTTCGGCAAGCTTGAAGTCTGTCAAAAGAGGTAAGCCGCCTGGCTATTTCATGCAGATTATCGATATTTTTATGTTTAAGCATTTTCAAAAAAAACCTTACTTCTTACTTAAAGAGTCACGCTGGTTTGGGAATAGAGGATGAAGAAGTATGTCCAGTCCGTATAAAGATAAAAGAGCAAATGACGTTTCACACATCAATACGTTAAGGTTTGTTATCGGTTCATTAGTTCTTATGATGATTATTTCTCTTGGCATTAATTTTATTCAAGCACAGGAGCCAGAGGCTCAAAGGCTCTCATTGCCCCCGGAATTAAAATATGGAGCCACATTAAGCACGGGAAAGATCAATTCTTGGGAAATTTATAGTTTTACCGGGGCTACCTATCAGCAATTAAATACTTGGCTAACAAATGGTGAAACTGAATATATTGATAATATCAAAAAGTACAGTGCATTATTCACTCATCGATTTATCGCTCAAAAACATAAAGAATTCACCAACAAAAAAGCTCGCCTGGAACTTAAAGATCGTCAAAGATCTATCTCCCCATTAGGGGCCTATTCCGAAACGGAACACTGTGGCAATTATCATGATACGTGCGTTAAAAACTTAGGCGCTGGCCGCTGGAAAGTATGGCTTGATATTAATTTGAGAGAGTGGCAACAAGCATCTAAAGACACCCTACCTTATGAATTGAAAAACTTGAAACTGAGAGTCCCGTTCTTGGTTATTTATGATGACACAAATACTGAGTATAACCCTTGGGGGTTAAAGATCGACTATGAGTTTACTGATGAAATCCAGAAAATTTCACTCGAAGGAATTCAAAAGTGAGAGCCCTATTATTTCTAATAATGATATTAATCAGCCAGGTCGTTCTTTCAGACGAACATATCGTATGGGATAAAACCCCAATCGAGTTGTATTTATCGCTGGAGAACGAAAGACAGGTTGTTTTCCCTGACGATATTGAAATTGGTATAGCGAATTCAGCCTTAAATCGATTCAAAACAATTACCAGTGTTGATAACAGAATGTTTATTGAACCCAGTGTTCAATTCGAACGACAAAGAATTTTAGTTAAGGAGTCCAATACGGGCATTAACTATGTGATCTATTTATCTGTAAAGAAAGATGCTTCTCAGCTGGATCCAATCGCAATAATCCACAAAGAAAACAAGAACAAGTCTATTTCGAATCAAGCTGACTCAGCCAGTCAAAATAGAGCTGCTGATAAATTATTAAACTCCTACCCCTATTTGACTCGTTATGTTGCTCAACAGTTATATGCTCCAAAAAGATTGGTTAGAAATAACCCAGCGATTCAGCGCATCTCGGTACCAAACAAAAGCTTCACTTCGTTGTTCAGGTGTACTGGCGGATCCTTAAGTTGCACATCAATTGTTGCGACTCCTCTAGTCTCTTATAAAACTGGTCAGCTATACGCCAGCGCGTTGAGGATCAAGAATGTTTCGGATTATGCTATCGACATTGATCCACGGCTAGTTAAATCAGATATGAGTCCTGGCGCACTATTAGCAGCAACCTCTATGCATGGTCGTTTACTGCCATCAATGTATGGGGACAAATCTGAAACCGTGATTATCATCATTCATAAAAGACCATTATTAGCTATGTTTTTGGGGTTGAATGAATGAAAGGTAGAAATCCAGCTGTCATCCTTTTATTTTTGTTAGCCCTTGCATTTGTGGCCAGTATGATTTTTTTTACTAGCGGTAATGATGAAATTACAGTTACTGGCAGAGGCGAGCAAAATGCAAAAAATAACATCGAAAATATTAATAGCAAATCTCCTGATGCAGATACCCTGCCAACCGAATTTAAAAAACTCATTGGTGACATTCAGTATTTAAAAAATAGGGTTGAATCATTGGAATCCGTAAAGGATAGTGTTGGGGTTCTAAAATCGGATAATAAGCTCAAGGATGGAACCAGCCTAGCCCTTAAAAACGGCATTGAGTCTTTAATAGGCTCAAAAGAAGTTCCCTTAACGACAACACCACCCTCAACTGATAGTGATAGTTCAAGCACTTCAACTCAAGCTATTCTTGACAGTCTTGTACCGCCCATTATTCCGACTGGGAAAAGAAAGACACGCGAAAATGACTTTTCCAAACCTGATCAGATTGTTTGGATTCAACCGCTTGATAGCGGATATGCTGAGAGAAAAAATAATGATCGTTTAACATCGAATTATTCTTCACGAAATGAAGCCAATCAAGATCAAAATCAACCAGGCCTGCTTGATGAAGTCGGCTCGAAAGCTAAAAGCTCACTCGGTTTAGAATCCGGCAAGGATCCAAGGTTTACGATTCCTCATGGTTCAATTATCGCTAACTCAATGGCAGTAACCGCCTTCATCGGCAAGATCCCGGTAAAAGGTCAGCTACTAGACCCTTGGAAATTTAAGATACGTACAGGTCAAAATATCATTATGCCGAATGACCATGAGTTACAAGGGTTGGAAAAAACAATTATTGAAGGCACGGCAGTTGGTGACTTGAATTTAAGATGTGTCACCGGACGTATTGAGACAATGACTTTTATCTTTACCGATGGTCAGATCATGACTCATAGAGCCGCCAACCAAAAAGATGGGATAGGGTATATTTCAGATGCTCATGCTAACCCCTGCATACCTGGTGTACTGATCACCAATGCACCTCAAATAATCTCTCAAATGAGTTTACTTGGAATCGGGGAAGGTTTTAGCAAATCTTATGCTGATGCAGAAACTCAAACTCGCAATAATTTAGATGGCACAACAAATCAAGTGGTCATCGGAGATCATTTTGCTAATGCCGGGTTTAATGGTCTGTCTAGTGGTTTTTCTGAAGTGAAAAAATGGTTTTTAGATCGAATTGGTCAGTACTTTGATGTGATCTATGTACCTGGTGGCCAACACGTCGATATCCATATTTCTGAAGAAATTAAAATTGATTACGATCCAATGGGAAGGAAGGTTAAATATGACACGCATTCTGATGCTACTCATGGCTACATGGATTAGTGGCTGCGCCACTAATGCCCCGTTACAGGAATTAAGCAAGGAAGGCCCTTCTACTGCTGAGTTAATGCGACAATCAACGATGCAGTCGAGCACCCATCCATCAAATAAGTATTTAAGACCTGTATATGACACCAACTATAGTGATTATACACGGAATGCGAATAATGAACTTAACCACCTCTTTCCTCGCCTTTCAAACCCAACTTTAGTCATGTATATCTATCCTCACATTTCTTCATCAGGCGTACCGGTTCCCGGCTATTCAACGGCTTTTTCCATGTATGAAAAAGCCGTTGAATATGCCTTGCCTGGCGAAACCCCTTATAGCGTGAGATAGATTTATGAAATGGATTGATAGATTGATGGGAATGCACGAAAAAGGAATGGACTTTTCTGGCCCACAAAAAGCTCCCCAGGCTTCTGAAGATGTAACGCTGGCCAGATGGTCTGGCATTGGCCGACTTCCTATGACAATCAAGGAATGGCTATCCCCTATTACAACCACCGATGAACAAGCTGAAGAACTCAATAATATGTCTTCATTCAGCGACTTGATTAACGCTAAGATGGATTTGGGTGGAAAGTATGTTCTGATGGATGACTTAAATACCGTTGGTGCGGTATTTGAAGTGACTCCGATTGTGGCCGATGCCCGTTCGGAAGAATATATGCAAGAGGTATTGGATAAGATTATCGGCATTCTGAAAGATTCAGTACCTAGAGATGCTGTTTCCCCTTGGATGATGAATATCACGCTCCAAGATGAAGGATCTATGGAAGGCTTCAAGAACACTGTTTCAAGCTACCCGCAATCTGAAGAAATTCATAACTCTGAGTTTACGCAGGAATGGATCCGTATTTTAAGAGAGCACCTAGATGATGTCTCAGATCCCAATGGTTTGTTTGAAGACCGGATGGTATCCGGTGGGATCTGGTATGCAAGGTACAGGAAAGTACGGTTGTATCTTTGGAGAAAAAATCCAAATATTAAAAACGATCATGCCCCTGAATTGGAAGATGTGATTGACCAGCTTAAAAGCCGATTTGAAGCAGCTAATATCAAGGTAGAGCAAAAACCACCTTCTGAGCTTTACTATTGGTTAAGTCGATTTTTTGTACCAGCAAATAAAGACTATATTGGCTTCGACATAGACGAATATTTAGAAAGACACCCCTATCATGATGACGAGTCACTTAAATTATTAGGATTGTTTGATGACGGAGCGACCGGCGACTTGGTTAAAGATGCCTTACATGGCCAATACCCTTATTCCGACGGTAATGGAAACTGGTGGTTTAATGAAAAACCTACTCGTTTTGTCACCATTGAGCAGCCCACGGTGGAACCTCGAATTGGTGCAATATCTGCTGAGCTCAAGAATGGTGATCAAAGGTATGCTTTATGGGACAAGATGCCCACAGGTGCAATCTATTCTCAAACCATTATTTTTGAAGCTGAGGATGTCATTGAAGAAGAATTGGCAAAAATGGAATCCAACCTGATCGGTTCTGATGAAAAATCAAAAATGCGAAAAGCGCAGATCACAACGGCACGACAAGAGATTGCGAACGGGAATATCGTTCTAAAGTCATTTACAGGCGTGTATGTCCAAGCAGATGACTTAGAAGATCTCAACCGTAGGTTACGCCAGGTTACCACCTGGCTTGATGCTTCCGGATTGAAAACAATCGATCCTAAACTGGATCTCGTCGCTCAGGATTGCTTTATTCGTGGCATTCCGTTTAATTTTGATCGTGATCATGATCGCCACCCGACACTAAGAAGAGCCAGAAAATATTTTGTAAAACACCTAGCCAAAATTATTCCTTTTTATGGTCGTTCCCGTGGAACCGGCAACCCTGGCTTTCTTTTCTTTAATCGTGGCGGGGAACCTTTTAGTTTTGACCCTTTAAAGGATCGAGCTAAAAATGCTTTTGCATTGATTTTAGGGCCAACCGGTTCGGGTAAGTCAGCTTTTCTAAACTTTGTGATTGCTCAATACGTAGCATTTTATGGAGCCCGATTTTTTATTATCGAAAAGGGAAAGTCGTTTTATCTGCTTGGTAAGTTTCTGCAAAGGTTTGGTGTAAAAGTACACCAGGTTACAGTCACACCAAACAATCCAATATCACTAAATCCTTTTAATAATGCATGTAATTTACTGGAAGTGATCCATGAAACTCAAGTGTTAGATAAAGGCCGTGAGGATCCAAATCATTTAAATGAAAACGATAATAGTGACATAGACGAAAATGAAGTTGAAGATGATCAAAGGGATGAGCTTGGTGAAATGCTGGTTGCTGTTGTCACAATGGTTACTGGTGGTGAAATTAAAGAACTTCACTTTTTACGTCGTCACGAACGGTTCGATTTAAAGAGAGCCATTATTAAAGCTGGAATACATACCATTAAGCGTGGTTATACGTTGCCTGAAGATATTCGTGATGCCCTACGTTCAATGTCTAAAGATACTGACAATGAATTAAGTGACAATCGAAGAGAGCGTTTGACTGAATTCGCCGATAACATGCAAACATGGTGTGAAGGAGTAAGGGGTAAATTTTTCAATCGTCCTGGCGAAGCTTGGCCAGATGCAGATGTGACAATTTTTGATGTTGGCATGATGGTGAGTGCCGATAATGCGGATATGTTAGGTGTGAGCGTTATATCTATGCTCAACAAAATCATTTCAATTGCTGAGCGAGATCAATATTCAGGTCGGCCTACAATCACCTTAGCTGATGAAGGCCATTTAACCACCACAAATCCTTTGATTGCTCCAATCGTAACCAATATGACCAAAATGGCCAGAAAACTCAATTTATGGTTTTGGTTAGCCACTCAAAACCTGAAAGACTTTAAAGATGAATCTTCAAAAATGCTATCAAACTTTGAGTGGTGGATCACAATGTCATCCACCCAGGATGAAGTTGATCAAATTTCTCGCTTCAGAGCTTTAACGAAAGATCAGGAGTTGCTATTACTGGCTGCACGTAAAGAACCAGGCAAGTACACAGAGGGCGTTGTAATGTCAGATGATCTCTTATCACTCTTTCGGAACGTACCGCCCTCTATCGCAATGGCTTTAGCACAAACTGAAGGTCACGAGAAATTGGCTCGTAAAAAATTGATGGATGAACATGGGATTTCTGAGCTCGATGCGGCTTATATGATCGCAGAGAAAATGCGTAAAGATCGCAAAAAGCCTAGAAATGCCGCTTAATCTATAAAGGATTATTTATGAAAACCTGGGGTTTAATTATTGCTATGTTTTTGAGTTCGGTCGCAAATGCCGTTGAAGTAAAAAGCATCGATCTTTTTATTGAGCATGGCATGATTGTCAAAAATCAAGGCTATGGCCGTGATGTTGATTTAACGATTCATTATGTCGATGCTGTCGATCGTGTAGAAAAAGAAGTCGGTTTAAGCCTCCCACCTGATCAAAATAAAGCAGCCGCTATTTTAAAAAAAATGATCGCTGAAACCGATATTGGCCAAAAGGTTGCAAAAGCCTATTTACCCTTAATAAAGGCTACTCGTTTAGGTATTCAGAGAATCCCTGCTGCGGTCATTAATCAGCAAACAGGTGTATTCTATGGTTCTACCGATATCGCTGAAATATTAACTGCTGCACAAGAATATAATAGGTAACCAGTATGAAGTATCGAAAAAGTGTTGCAAGCATTCTTCTTGGTACTTTTCTTCTTGCTCAAACCGTAAAAGCAAAGGAGTTTACAACTGCTGAAATTACAGCACAAACGCTGAATACAGAATGCGTTGATTATTGTATAGTCGGCGTTTGTTTTTACCTATCTTGCACCCTCTTTGGCGGGTGTCAGATCAATACAACCCCTAGAATAAACCACTACTTACCTGATCTTTTTGTAACGGTGATGGATGAGCCGTTAGAGAATCCTTGGACGGATTACCGCAGTGTTATGGGGAATGCTGAAGAGGCCGTTAAGAAAGGCTTAATTAGTGAAATTGCTGGATCCGAACTTTCTGGTGGTGACTTCACTCCACCTCAATTGCAGGCTAATTCATCAATAAAATATAAGGATGTGACCATTGTTGGCCACCCACTATCGTTAGCAACTCAACAAAGTATTTCTGGCTTTGTTTGTGAATCTGAAATAAAGCCTTTCATGCCCTACTACTCAAGTACCTTTGACTATATTGGGTGGCGATGGGGTATTCCCGATCGATTTACCTTGGCATCTATCACTCCTGGGCAAAGAGAAATAGGATCTAGGTCACTAACGGATCCCCTTGGCGGTACCTGGGGATCGATCTATCCACGTCAAGGTTTTTTAATGCAAAAAGATGATGCTAAAGCTGCTGCTGTCGTTGCTCAAAGAGCTGTTGATATTGTTACTAGAGATGGGCAGGCTCATATTTACAATCCCATTAAAGGCTCTTTAGAGGATTCATTTAGCTTAAAAGAAAAAACAGAGCTTGATAAGATTTCACATGGTATTGAAGAAGAGAAAGAGCCATTATTTTCAAAACAAGGAAATGATTCTGAAGCCGAAGAAAAAATCGGTGCCGGCAGTAATGAAAAAAAAGATAAATGGCAGATGTTCTCCCCTAAGAATGATAAAAAATGCAAACCATTTGGGAGCAATGAGATTGGCTGGAGCAAGGGGCGAATAGACGGTTCTCATCAGTACGCATGGAACTACTGGCGACAATATGAGTGTTGCATACCAGGCGTAGGGTTTTATATTGAAACGGTTAAAACGGAGCCTGTTTGTCTTAATTAATAAGCTTGTAACTTACAACTTAAAACGAAATGCTAACTTCAATCGAATTTTAGTTTATAACTATGACAATGGTTATATATAATATTTCCCATAATGCCTCAGAAAGTAGCCAGCCAATTTATAGTAAGCTGTCAAAATCTGGGGCTTTTTTGTATCAGAGGATTAGAAAATGGGTTGATTTATTCGTGTTAGAAAGTTGCCATGAATCATCTAATGAAGACAAGAAAAACTGAATATAAAATCAAACAACCCTCTAAATGAAAGAAATAGTCCCTGGAGTTAACCTGATCAAATAATTTGAGTTTTATACTTGAAAATATTACAATCTCGCGCTATAGACAATCTGTCACAATTTTTTGCTAAGATTTTGCTAAGATATTTTATAGACAAAACAATAATTCATTGATTTAATTAGTAGTATAACTTAGCTAGGGGAACTATGATGACTGCTTCAACTCATAAAGAGTATCGTGAACTTGTTGAAAAGCTTGTTAGAAATAATAGTGCTACGCGCATTTCAAACGGACAATCAGCTCATGCTGCTATTTTGATTGAAACCATGTTTAAGAATGCTTGTTCCGAAGTAAGAATATACTCTGGTGAGTTAAATAACGATGTCTATTGCGGTGATGGAGTTATTCACTCAGCCATCGAATTCTTGAAAAAAGCAGGTTCCTCTTTAAGAATATTATTGCAAAAGGACCATGAGTCCAGCTCTCATAAATTGCTCAATGCGATTGAATCTAATGACGATTTGTTGGGGGATTATGAAGTTCGTGTAGCAGTCGGCACCTACGCTACGGATGATGCCGATCATTTTGCAATTATGGATGAAAAAGGATTTCGTTACGAAATTGATCATGACAAATGCAATGCCATAGCAAGTTTCAATGAACCTGAAACGGCACAAAAAATGGCTACCATTTTTGATTTTGTATTTGATCATCAGTCAGTAGAACCTCAACACTTCAAAGCAAAAACTATTTAAATTAGGTCTTAACAGTGTCGGATTCAACAGCCGAAACCGGCACTATACAAACTAATTCTTCAACTCCTAAAAATACCGACAATTCTCAGCCTGTTTTACCCAAAAAACTTCAAGAGCAGACACAAACACAGACCGTCCAGGAAACTCCAGATAGTGGTGTTCACCCTCACAATGCAAAGTTGTCAGACCTAAACTCTTTAGCAGAGGTAGGGGTTGGTATTGCTCTAGCCTTTGCCGTTATTGAGCGTGTCCGAAGCTATTTTAAACGCTACTTTGAAAAAAAATGGACGGACTCTCACGATCAATCACAATCAGTCGTGCTTGATGTTGCACCAGAATCAACAAACGGACAACAACAGGAAGTTTTAAGTGAATTTGAAACTATTCAATCAAATTACGACAAATCTGAAGAACGAATGTTACAAGTGCAAAAATGGTACTCTTTTATCGTATTGCTTACTTGCGTGATATTTTTGAGTGGCTCACCCTTTTATAGCATTGAGATTTCTCCATACTGGGGTGTTTTCGGCATCATTCTCATTATGAGCCCTATTATCCTTGCATCAGTTTATTCTTTCATTCTATATCAGTGGTACAACTATAAGCTCTCTAAGGCATCAAAGGAGATTGAGTCACTCAAGGAAACCAAAAATAAAATGGAAAGTTTAGGTTTTGAAATTAATCCGAAAGCACCCTCCAACCCTACAGCTGAGCAACAAAACTCTTAAAAAATAGCTACACACATTACAAATACCAAAACTTGATATTTGTAATCCATACCCTTCTTCTCCCTTTTTGGCATGATTCGTAACAACTACTTTGAAAGTTGATAGAGGTTACGTTCATGAATACAGCATTTCGCAAATCCAGTTTAATTATCGCACTATCCTTAGCACTTAGCAGTAATGCCATTCAAGCCGTTGAGATTGACATTCAAAAAGAACTTACAAAATCCACAAAAAACTCTATCGGCGATGATATTAAACTTGAACGCGAATCCAAACTTTATTACAAGTTAGGTGGGTCAAGACCTTTATCAGCCCCGCCTTCACACAATGCAGATTTGAAAGTCGGCGGTAAGCTGAAGTTCGGCGCTGGTTATTCGTGCGGTAAATTTGACCCTTCATCAGGGTTGCAAAACTTCATGAACGACTTAAAAAATGGTGCTGATGATGCAATGAATACGGTAAGTCAAGCCGGTAGCTCTTCCATTGCAGGGCTACCGGCACTAATACTCTCTCGTAACTCCCCTGATCTTTATGAATTACTTCAAACAAATGTTTTTAGGGCTGAAGAAAAATACAAGTTCAATTCGATGAGCTGCCAGGCAATTGAACGTCAATTAGCCGCAGGCGAAAATCCATATAAGCAATGGACTGAGCTTGCACAAGGTACTGCTCTAAATGAAAAGTCTGAATCCAACCCTGATGTGAATTCTGCTATGCAAGAAGTTAAAGAAGAAGGTGGTGATAATGGCGTAAATTTACCTGTCCCTGGTGAAGGAGTCACTAAGGCTGGGGGGAAAGGACAAAAACCAATTAAGATCAATACAATTGCTTCCATCACTGGTTATAACATCATTCTAGGCCGTAACCCGACCGATATAAGCGCACCTAAGAACACTGGCGCTCAAGAAGCTGAAATTATCCAGAGTTTCAAGTCTCCCGAAGAACTTGGCCAATGGACTAAAGATGTTTTAGGTGAGCAAGATATTTACACGACTAAAGCTCCTTCAAAAGAACCTGAATATGTAGCCGGCAAAGGTATGGCTCAAGCAGCAGCGAATAACAAACAGGTTATCTCCGAATCCCTATACCAAGCACTATATGAAGATGATAAGTCGAAACAAATTGAAATCTTGAGTAACTCTTCTTGGGGAACCACACCTGTTACCGTTGGGTTATTAAAACGAATTAAAACCGCTGATCAGAATATTCAAGGGAATATGATTCAATCTTTAAGTGAGGAAATTTCTTTAGGTAATGAGATTCAAAAAGCCTTAATTGCTCGAAGAGCTTTAATCAGTTCCTTGAGCGAACCAAATATTGCCGCTTCCGCGACAGCAAAAAAATCCATTCAAGAATCAATTTCATCAATCGAAAATGAAATTGAACGCTCGATGTTCGAATATAGATTGCGTAAAGAATTAGTCACTGACTTGGCAAACACTCTTTATGGCGAACCTATCAAACCCAATGCAGTCAAAATTGAGCCTGAAGAAGGAGTCACTCCTAATTTTCAGATAAATAAGTCTCTAGCTGAATAGGAAAGCTTATGGAAGTTGATAATGTTGTCAGAATCGCCCTTGAATATATCGGTTGGGATATTTATAACAAAATCGTCATGCTCATAATCGGGTTAAATATCCACTATCTACCGTTTGTTATCACAATGTTGATCAACTGGTGGGATACCCGTCGAAGCCAAAATGAAGGTATTGCATCGATTGTTGAGTGGCGTAGGAACTATACCGATATCTACCCTATGATGCTTGTCGTATTGTTGTTTTTTGTGCCAAATAGCAACACTCAAATGTCCAGTAATGAAATGTCAGGCGTTTCTATGGCAAAAGTCATGAACTCAAACTTTCAGTTCTCAACGCAACCCTACCCTGTTCCACCCGGATGGTGGGTTGCTTTCAAAATGAGTAATGCCGTCATTGCTCAATTAAGAGAATGGATCGGTACAGGACAAAATTACCGCCATATCATGGAGACCTTTTCTACAGCGAAAATCAAAAATGATGCTCTTAAGGTTGAAGTGTCGAAGTTTTATAATAACTGCTATCAACCCGTTTTTAAACGGTGGCGATATGAGCGACAACAACCCTACCCGACTCCACAACAAGGAGATGACTTAACTTACATCGGTAATCAATTATTTCAGGTTACGCCTGGCTATTATCAATCTTGTAAAGCTAGTGATCGAGCAACTGGATTTTGCTATGGATTTAATGAAAAGATGCCAATTGAAGTAGCCGAAAGGCAGGGTGTACAAACTAACTTTTTAACCGAACCGAATATCGAAAAACAAATACCTGCCATTCACTATACTGACACGCCAAGTTGTTATACCTGGTGGACGGGAAAATCCGATCGTTCCTACTCTGGTGATTTAGGCAATAGCTTTACCCCTCTCAAAACCCGTTTAATCGTCTATGCCAATGGGATTCTTGGTATTGGTAACTCAGATGCAGAAGCAGAACTTTTAGTGAAGAGAATGCTCAAAAATGATCCTCCGACAACCTATGTAACAATTGATTCTTCGCCATCCCTTCAAGATGAAAGTTTGTGGTCAATGATCAAGGGCGGTGCAACAGACCTTATCGCCGGCATGGGTGCAACAATACTTTCTCTCATATTTGAAGTGACAATTAAGATACTGGTGCCGCTGATTTATATGATACATGCATTGGCAATATTTGCGTTTATCGTTGGAGCACCTTTTATCTTGCTCTTTACGAGGTTCAGTCCAGGCACCGTGGCAAACTTGGTAGTAATACTGTTTGGACTGCTATTCCTCAGCTTTATTTGGCATTTGGCAGATATTTTGTATAACCATCTACTTGCAATTATGTACGGTGGTCAGGAATCGACGTTTTCAGCATTGTCTGTCAAAGAAACGAAAATGCAGCTTATTTTCTTTATCTTCACATTCTTCGTCTATATTTATTTACCCGCCTATGTGGTGAACTTTGCTTCAGCAGCAGGAATGAAATGGCAGAATATGACAAATGATGCCCAAAGGATTGGTAAAGGTGCAGACGGCGGCACTAATATGATTGGTAAAGGAATCTCTAGAGTAATGAAAGGTTAGAAATCTTTCAATTCATCAAGAGAAACAAGGTATTTCACCATTGATACAGCAATGGTGTCAGCATAATAAGAATTTTCATATCCTTTATCATTATTCCATTTAAACTCTGTAAAAACTTCGTGTAATGGTTTGGAATACCTGTAAAACCTTGGAAAATCATGTTCAAGTTGAATTTTCATTTTTTTAAATGTCTCAGGAGTAATAACACGAATAATATCCTGATGTTTGTCTTTATCAGCGCTGTCACCGTTGATTAATACAACATACGTATCAGGCCAAAACTCATATTGTTGTTGCAAAATCTTGTATAGTGATTCAGAATTTCGATAATCCAATCTTCTCCGGTACTTGACTTCAATCAACCATGCCTCATCCATTCCAGCATTGGTAACAAACAAATCGGGAAGTTTTCGTAAGCCGGAAGGTAGGTTTAAGGCATTATATGACTTTATATCCAGTCGTTTAACATCCCTAATAACTTCTTCAATTCCAAGCCTATCGACTCTATAACCAGACTCTTCGAAAAGAGTTTTCACTAAAGTTTGTGTTACTTGCCCCTTAACAATATTCCTAAAATCCACTCTTCATTCCGTTCCTATTCTATAACTGCTACTAGTTTTTGGTATTAATTCTTAACGCAAGAATCAAGAATAGATAAGAAACCAAAAAATGGCAAGAGTGTTACAGAATAGAAACAAACCTTCAATGAAAAAAAAGGGCTTAAAGCCCCCTATAATATTTATACTTTAGCTAATTATTATCTCAGCCAACCGTCTTTGTCATAAAAAGAACCAGCTGAACCAACGGTAGGGTCATCAGAGTGAATAGGAAGAGGATCAAAAACACTCAAAAAATCATCCTCATCCTCGCCATCCCTTGCCTCGATTTTTTCTTTAGGCTTGCCTTGCCATCCATTAACAACACCTTGTATGATTGGCGTTAGTAATAGACTTCCAATTGCGACACCGAACCATAACTCGCTTCTTGTAACAGCGAACAAAATAAAACCAATTACAGCAATTGTGAATGTGTATTTTTTCATGTTTGAATCCTCAATTTCGTTCTGTCTTGGTTCCTATTGTACGGGTCTAACAACAAGTGTCAAGCATTATTTTTATGTTTTTTCTTTTAAAAACAACACCTTATACTGTTTCAGTGTTATAGAATTGTTTCAATTGAGTTCGGAAAGTTGGGACAAAATCATTATCTGGTCGATTAATTTGGGACAGGATTTATATGCCCTCGGCGCTGAATTTACCAGCGCATAAATGAACCGAAGGTGAATACATAATCTCTTATACCTGATAAAAAAACTGTTCTAGTAAAGAACTGTAAGGTATGATTTTGAATCAAACAAACTTTATCACGGAGTTTTGGATATGAGTTCAAAAATTGAATGCCATGATTATGAAAAAGGATAAAATGCGTAATGAACTGGTTTAAAACCGCTATTTGGCATCCAATTAAAAGTCACGTTGCCATCTCAATGATGGTACTTGGTATTGTCTTAATCGCTATTGGGGTTACAATTACCTCCCAAAATTTTGAGTGGCTATCAAAAATATTTCTTCACTCAGGCAGTGCCGTCCTTGGCGGTGGAGTATTTGCTGTCATCCTGAAATCTGCACAATTTACAGATATCTTTCAGAAGCACATAGCAACGGTTTTTTATGATCCTGCTTCTGTCGATAAACATACAGCCATAGAGCGCTGGAAAGTGATGACTGATTCAATATTAAAAGATGTTATTCCAGAAAATTATGCAGTTGCATCTAAAATTTTAGAACAACACTTTTTAAATGCTGATTTGCATTACCACTTTGAAGAGTTTGATTCAACCCTTGATATAGTAGTGGACGAAAGTGGTAAAATAGCAACAATAATGAACGTTGTTAAAGCAAAGTTAATCATCTCACCATGTGTTGAGTTACCAGTTTTAAATCAAGACTATCTCGTGGATTCTGGCGGTATTGATTCAATGGAACTTTTCTTAAACAGCCAAAAACAAGATTTGAATACATGTATTGACCAAACTAGGTCAACATCAAACCACCAGTATATTTCAGTAGATCTAACATCATTCACTCCACCTGAATGCAATAAGTCAGAACGAGTTGTTGAGTTTGAGAGAATTATCAAATTTACCCAGGACCTAACAGAAGAACCATATATATACATAAACATTCAACGATTCACTAAAGGAGCTGCTGTTAAAACCAAAATAACCCCAGGTTTTTCGGTTAACCTAGTAAAGACAGGACTTGATAATTGGCAAGAAGACACAGAAACAGCCGATACAGATGTTAATGGGTATCTGCGCTGGAAGCTTGCAAATAAAGAATTCTTGCTACTTCCTGGCCAAGGTTATATACTCATAGTCAATCAAAATAAGGAGGCATAAAATGATCCACTCTTGGAAAGAAAACTTTTAAAGACATTCAACTTAATCAAAAGGCCCGTTTTCTGCGGGCTTTTTTATCTGAACGCCAATTTTTCATAAACTTAGCATCTAATTGAACACCCGTTATACTTTCAAACGATCTTGAAATTTCATCAGCCATTTCTTGATTCATACACATCCCTTTTGAACTACTACCTATTTTCAATAATCGATTATTTTGCAGATTTTTACGAATTAATATAATATCCTTTGAATATATTAATAAAAATACAAAATTTTTGAAGCACATTCCATAAATGTCAGCCTACGGCTCTTAACGCTGACAAAACGTTAAAAATTAACGTTTTGAGCCCATGATCGTTACATAGGAAAGAAAATGGCAAATGACAGAAAAACTATTTCCGTAAAGCATATTTTATTTGATGATATTAACCCTAGACACGACCCTTCTGAAGGACAGAAAGAAGCCCTCCAAAAACTGATAAAAGATGAAGATATCCGACAGCTTGCCGCTGATATTGTCAGTCATGGAATCAACCCTACCGAATCATTAATAATCATGCCCTCTCCTAATGACGATAAAAAACATATTGTGCTTGAAGGGAATCGACGTCTTGCAGCATTAAAAGCATTGCAGAAGCCCACTCTTTGTGCAACGAAATCTGACGAAAATTACTTCTCCAAGCTGTCAAAGAAATATGAAGGTGATTACAACTTAACCTGTACTGTCGTCACCTCAAGAGAGGAAGCTCATCACTGGATATTGATAAAACATGGGAACAATCAAGGCGGTGCAACAACAAAGCGCTGGGATTCCACGCAGAATGCACGGTACGCGGAGAGCACCAACACCAAAAGTCCTAATGATCGAGCATACAAACTACTAAAATACGCATTGGATAATGAAGTTATATCAAAAGATGAATATGATGCCATCAATATCACAACGATCACTAGATACATAAGCAATCCCTCTTTCCGAAAAAGCATCGGAGTCAATTTTAACAATAACTGGATTCAATCAAACCTTCCAAAAGACAAATTTAATGACGTTATCCAAAGATTTTTATTAGACGACTTAATAGACTCCAAAAATGGTGGCTTATCATCAAGAAGCAATGCTACAGAACGCGAAAACTACGGACACAAGCTATTATCAGACTTTAACCTCCATGAGCATAGACATAAGCATTATGGTGAACTACCAAAGTTAACAAACAATGAACCTGAATCCGATTCGAATGACGACACAAATCAAAAAAACAAAAGAGACAATACTAGCCCTAATAAAAGAAATCGAGTCATACCTTATGACTTCAAACTGCACATTGAAAAACCCAAGATTAAACGAATCTATGACGAATTAAAGAAAATTGATGTGAAACTCTACCCAAATGCTGCTGCACTTCTATTTAGAGGGTTTATTGAGTTAAGCATGAGTTATGATCATTTCTGGTGTATGACTTGAGAGGGAAAGTGGTTTATCCTAATGATTGATCCAACAAGATCAACAACCAACAGGAGTAAACCACATGAAAGATTGTAACCTTTTAAATATTCAAAC
>Ga0210039_1000887_pt1 | contig 29925 bp, 25 predicted proteins | sample CryGeyCG2114_250_3_FD_185460 | JGI IMG/M metagenome (GOLD analysis project Ga0210039, IMG submission 185460) | Groundwater microbial communities from aquifer - Crystal Geyser CG17_big_fil_post_rev_8/21/14_2.50 (SPAdes) (version 2) | ecosystem: Environmental > Aquatic > Deep subsurface >...
AAATATAAGGGTGTTTAATTTTTGAACTGTATTAAGTTTTTTTGGATTTTTTGTCTTTTCAACTGCTTGTTCTGTAAAATGAGTGAATTTATAGGAATGAAAAATAGCTACAATATTCATTAGAACAAAGATTGTTGCCAATGTCCAAATACTTCTTTTTATCCATTTTTTATTAGTTTTCAAAGGTTAGAAAAGATTTTAGTCGGAATTGTTGTTTAATTTTTTGTGCTTTGTCCATTCCTTAATTGATGCATTAAAAAAATCAATAACTTCTGTTTTGTTACCGCTTATATTTAGTTTGAAACTCGTCCCATCCTTCTTTCTGACTGATTGATAAGATGCTAATGACCAGTCATCTGATAAATCTGTAGTGGTTAGCGTGTCAATATCATTGTAGTACGAAAAATTGATATTAGTTTTTTCAGGTTTGTTTTCATTAATCCAGTATGAAGCAAGTCGTTTGTCAGAAATAAAATTTCCAGAAGTTTTGTAACCATCGATTCTCTTCCCACTATGGGTTTCGAAAAGCAAGATTGTTTCATTACTATCTAATAATCCAAGCCCTTTTATATACTCTATTTCTGTTTTAGAAAGGTCTTTGCCATTTTGAATGTGGTTGCAAGATGGAGATGATATAAATATTGTTATGATGGCTACAATTTTTAGGAACAGTTTAAAATGTCTCATGATTAATGGGTTCATTGTTGTCAAAATAGAGTAGGTATTCGTTATAAATAAGGTTTTCACCTCCAAATATACAAAAAACTACAAAACCAACCTCTCACTTCACCCCCTCTCTAAGCGTAGCATTTGCTAAGCTTTTTTATTTTATCTATCTCAATTAAACTTTCTAAGTTAGAAGGTTTGTTGCACTCACTTCACTCTAGTATAAGCCACTACTTTAGTTTCAAAAAAATCTTCCTTAAAAAAGTGGGAGATAGGAAAAACTTCTACTTTTTTATTGCTTTCGGTAATTTCTTCGGTGAGGTCGCCACCTTTTAAAAACAAGATGCCGTTTTTAAGCTCGTGTTCACCATTGGGCAGGAGTTTGCCTTTTACCCATGGTAAAAAATTAGCAATACTTGTTACAGCACGGGTAACTATAAAATCAAATTGTCCGCTAACATCTTCGGCTCTTTGGTGGTAGGCTTTTATGTTGGTTAAGCCCAATCTGTCGGCAATTTCATTTACCACCTTAATTTTTTTACCAATAGAATCCACCAACACAAATTGGCAGTTTGGGTACAAAATAGCCAATGGAATTCCCGGGAAACCACCACCTGTTCCTACATCCAAAATTTTTGTACCGTCTTTAAAATCTACCACTTTGGCGATGGCTAAGGAGTGTAGCACATGCTTAAGGTAAAGCTCGTCAATATCCTTTCTAGAAATCACATTAATCTGAGCGTTCCAATCGTTGTAGAGCGGAGCCAACATAGCAAATTGCTCTACTTGTTCTTCGCTTAAATTTTTAAAATAGTTGGTTATAAGTTGGGTTTCCATTAGTTTTTATAGTTCACATTTTTTCTCCCGCAGATTTTGCAGATTAACGCAGATTTTAAATTAGTACATTTCAAATTGTTATATTATTACATTGATACATTGTTACATTAATTCATGGTTTCATTAATCTCTGCTATGTATTTTAAAATCCCTTCACCACCAATTTTGCTTTCGGCTGATGTAGAGAATGAGGGAGGCATTACTTCCCAATATTTCAACATTTCTTTTTTGTAGTGCATTAAATTTTTGTTGAGCGTTGAGCTATTTACTTTATCAATTTTTGTAAAAACAATAGCAAAAGGAATTTGTTTTTCACCTAGCCATTCCATAAAATCTAAATCAATTTTTTGAGGAGGAAGTCTAGAATCTATCAGCACAAAAAGGTTGAGTAAATTTTCTCGTTGAAGAATGTAATCAGAAATAAAACCTTGCCATTTCAGTCGGTTTTTTTGCGATGTTTTAGCATAGCCATAGCCCGGTAAATCTACTAAATACCATTTTTCATTAATTAAAAAATGATTAATTAATTGGGTTTTTCCAGGGGTTTGCGAGGTTTTAGATAGCTTTTTATTGTTGACAAGGTAATTAATCAGTGAAGATTTTCCCACGTTAGACCTACCAATAAAAGCATATTCAGGGAGGGTAGGTGCTGGACATAACTCAAGCTTGGTGTTACTAATTACAAATTCAGCAGTTTTTATTTTCATTTTAGGCAAAAGATTGCAAGAGGTTGTTTATGAATCTTTCATTTCGAAAAATTATTTTCCAAAAGTAGCTATTTGTTTCTAATTCATAAAAGCGTATTCTCCTCATTAAAGTTTCCCACATTTTTTCAACAATATAAATACAAGAATTTCAAAATGTTATGCCTTTTAAGAAATTCATCAAAGTATCAATTTGGTCAAAAGTTATCAACAAAGTGGTAGAAAGTGGTAGAAAGTGGTAAAAAAGTTTTTATATTTACACTTTCAAAAATAAAAATCTGATTGTAAGCAAATTGTATGGCAAATTTCATTGGAGAGTTTGAGTGTAAGATAGATGCGAAGGGCAGATTAATGCTTCCTTCGGGATTGCGTAAGCAGTTGGATCCAGCTGCTCAGGAAAAATTTGTCCTAAATCGAGGTTTTGAGAAGTGTTTGGTGTTGTATCCAAAAAATGAATGGGAAGGAATTAGTGCAGAAGTGAATAAGCTGAATCAGTATGTGAAGAAAAACAGGGAATTTATTCGCTATTTCTATAGAGGAGCATCTGAATTAGGATTAGATGCGGTGGGCAGAATTCTTTTTCCAAAGCAAATGCTAACTTATGCAGGAGTTGAAAAAGAGGTAGTGTTGTTTGCTTATTCCAATAGAATTGAGGTTTGGGATGCTGAAACCTATAATAGTTTATTAACAGATGAGCCTGATGATTTCGCCAACTTGGCTGAGGAAGTGATGGGGGGAGGTGCACCAAAAAAAGAGGAAGGCGATGAGTTACCATAATCCAGTATTGCTTCAGGAGTCGGTAGATGGGATGGAAATAAAAGGAGATGAAGTAGTGGTGGATGTAACCTTTGGAGGTGGTGGACATTCAAAAGAAATACTAAGTCGATTAGGGAAAAAAGGGAAACTATTTGGGTTTGACCAAGATGAAGATGCCGTTCAGAATAGTATAGATGATGCTCGATTTGTGTTGGTAAAACAGAACTTTCGTTATTTGAAAAATTATTTAAAACTCTATAAAGTAATTCCTGTTGATGCAGTATTGGCTGATTTAGGAGTGTCATCCCATCAATTTGATGAAGGTTCAAGAGGTTTTTCTATTCGATTTGAAGGTCCATTGGATATGCGAATGAATAAAAATGGAAAACTCACAGCGGCTCAAGTTGTGAATGAATATGATGAGAAAAAATTGTTATGGATTTTTAGGAACTATGGAGAGGTAAATAATGCAAAAAGATTGGTGGAAGAGTTAATGAGTTACAGGGCTGGAACAAAAATAACCACCACACAGCAGTTAATTGAAATAGCTCAAACCTGTGTGCCAGGAAAAATGAGAAATAAGTATTTAGCTCAAGTTTTTCAGGCATTGCGAATTGAAGTGAATGACGAAATGAATGCCTTGAGAGAATTACTAGAACAAAGTTATGAGGTGCTAAAGCCAGGAGGAAGATTGTCGGTAATCACTTATCATTCATTGGAAGACAGATTGGTTAAAAACTTTATAAAGAGTGGAAAATTTGAAGGAGAAGTAGAGAAAGATTTTTTTGGAAATCCACAATTAAAATTTAAGGCAGTGAACAGAAAACCAATCACACCCAGCGAAGAAGAACTACAACTAAATAATAGAGCAAGAAGTGCAAAACTAAGGATAGCGGAAAAAATTTAAAAATGTGTGGATGTAACAATGTAGTAATGAGGAAATGTGTGTAAGCCTTTCCCTTGAGGGAAACACAAAGGTTGAAATGTAAAGATTGAAGTCCTTAAGCCTGAAACACAAAATCTTAAACCCAAAAGCATGAACAAACTGAAATCAGAGAAAAAACTAGAGCAACTTGAAGAAAAAGAGGTGAAAATAAAATCACCTAACTTTTTTACTTCTTTGATTACAGGTAGCTTTTTAGCAAAAGACAATGTTGTTGGGGCTTTACCTTTTGTGTTGTTTCTTACTTTTTTAGGGCTTCTTTATATAGCAAATGGATATAACACCGAAAAATTAGTAAGAGAATTAGATAATATAAACGATGAACTGAAAGAGCTTCGGTCGGAATATATAACCATAAAATCAGATTTGAATTATGAGAGCAAACAATCTCAAGTAGCTTCAAAAAGTGAATTATTTGGAGTGAAAGAATCAACAGTTCCACCAACAAAAATAATTGTTAGTGCAAAAGAATTGAAACAAATACAAGAATGAGCAACGAAAAGAAAGACATATTATCTCGTGTGTATTTGGTGTATGTTGTTATTGTTGTCTTTGCGTTGGTAATAATTGGTCAGACAGTAAATGTTCAAATCGTTCAGGGAGCTCAATGGAAAGAAAAGGCTGAAAATTTGACTATTTTTTACAATAGTATTGAAGCGGTAAGAGGGAATATTTATGCAGAAGACGGAAGTTTATTAGCTACATCAGTTCCTAAATATGAAGTGCGTTTTGACGTGAACACTCCCTCCATTTTAGATGAATTTTTTTATGAAAAAGTAGATTCTCTTGCACTAAAACTAAGTCAACTTTATCCTGAAAAGTCTAAAAAACAATACCTGTCAGAATTAGTTTCTGCACGAAAAAAGGGTGCTAGGTATCATTTAATCAGACGAAATGTAAAGTTTACCGATTTAAAAGAAATGGAAACTTTCCCAATTTTCAGAAAAGGAAAATACAAAGGAGGCTTTATATATACACAACAAAACAGAAGAGTAAAACCATTTAATATTTTGGCAGCTCGAACTATTGGTTATGATAGAGAGGGTATTCAGCCAGTTGGGATTGAAGGAGCTTATAGCAAAGAATTAAAAGGAATAAATGGAAAAAGATTGGAGCAGAAAATTGCAGGTGGTGTGTGGATGCCAATCAATGATGAAAACGAAATTGAACCCGTTGACGGAAGTGATGTTTATTCAACGATAGACATTAATATTCAGGATGTAGCAGAAAACGCACTACTTAAACAACTTCAATTACACCACGCAGGCTATGGTTGTGTGGCTGTTATGGAAGTTGCAACAGGAGAGATAAAAGCAATTGCCAACCTACAAATGAATAAAGATAGTTCTTATTATGAATCATACAATTTTGTTGTTGGAGCAGCCACCGAACCTGGCTCAACTTTTAAATTAGCTTCTCTAATGGCGGCTTTTGAAGATGGGTATTTGAATTTAGATGATATGGTAAATACCGAAGATGGAACAACTCGATTTTATGATGCAGTGATGCGAGATTCTCATAAGGGAGGCTATGGCACTATTTCTATAAAAGAAGCTTTTGTTAAATCTTCTAATGTGGCTATTTCTAAAGAAATTAACAGGGTTTATACCAAAGAACCTCAAAAATTTATTGATAGATTAAATAAAATGTATGTCAATAAGAAATTAGACATTGAACTATCTGGCGAAGGAACTCCAAAAATTAAAAATACTACTGACAAAACATGGTCTGGAATTACACTTCCTTGGATGTCTATAGGTTATGAGTTGGAACTTACTCCTTTGAATATTCTTACTTTTTATAATGCCGTTGCTAATAATGGAAAAATGGTAAAACCCAAATTTGTAAAAGAAATAAGATATAGAGGGAAGTTGGTTAGAACAATCGAAACGGAAGTATTAAACCCCTCAATTTGTTCTCAAAAAACAATAGCAATGGCAAAAGAAATGCTAGAAGCAGTTGTTGAAGAAGGAACGGCCAGAAATTTAAAAAATGATACCTATAAAATTGCTGGAAAAACTGGAACAGCACAAATTGCAAATAAAAAATTAGGGTATAAATATAAAGGAGATATAAAAGTAAGTCACCAAGCATCATTTGTGGGTTATTTTCCCGCTGATAATCCTAAGTATTCTTGTATTGTTGTAGTAAATGCTCCATCAAAAGGAGTGTATTATGGGAATTTAGTTGCAGGTCCTATTTTTAAAGAAGTAGCCGACAAGGTATATGCAACAAGTTTGGGCATTCATAAAGAAATTGTTAAAACCGAAAACATTGCACTTTCTCGTATTCCTTATGCAAAAGATGGAAATTATGATGATTTAAAAATGATTTATAATCATTTTGGTATTAAAACCAAAATAAACAATAGTGTTGATGAGTGGGCTAAGATTAGTACTGGCGTAGATGAGGTAACTATTTCATCAAGAAAAATAGCTCCTATTTATGTGGCTGATGTTGTTGGAATGAGCATTAAAGATGCTTTGTACATACTAGAAAATCAGGGTTTGAGAGTTGTTTTTGTAGGAAAGGGAACAGTAAAAAATCAATCCATAATATCAGGAAGTAAAATTATAAAAGGAGAAAAAATAGTGCTAACACTAGAATTATAACTATAACTACAACAAGGGAGCATGCTCCCTTGTCAAAAAAAAATGAAACAACTAAAAGACATATTATACAAAACAGGAATTGAAGAATTGGTGGGTTCTACTAATCTAATTGTAGATAAAATTTGTTTTGATTCAAGAAAAGTAGAAAAAAATTGTCTTTTTGTAGCTGTTTCAGGCACTGTTGTAGATGGACATCAATATATAAATCAAACCATAGAAAATGGAGCTATTGCTATAGTTTGCGAAGTATTTCCCGAAAAATTAGTTGAAAACATTACGTACGTAAAGGTTAAAAACTCATCACTAGCTCTTGGAATTATTGCCGCTAACTTTTTTGATAATCCTTCTTCTGAAATAAAATTAGTTGGAATTACAGGCACAAATGGAAAAACTACAACTGCTACTTTATTACATGAATTGTTCACGCAATTAGGACATAAATCAGGACTACTCTCAACAGTGATAAATAAAATTGGAAGAGAAAACTTTCCATCAACACATACTACGCCTGATGCCATCCAATTAAATGCATTACTAAGATTGATGGTTGATGAAGGTTGTACCTATTGTTTTATGGAAGTAAGTTCTCACGCCATTCATCAGCACAGAATTGCTGGGGTTGATTTTACTGGTGCTGTATTTACTAACATCACACACGATCATTTAGATTATCATAAAACCTTTGATGAATATATAAAAGCAAAGAAAATGTTTTTTGATTCACTTTCAGATAAAGCATTTGCATTGGTAAACAAAGACGATAAAAATGGGTTGATAATGCTACAAAATTGCTCAGCAACCAAGCGAACCTATGGCTTAAAATCAATGGCAGATTTTAGTTGTAAAGTGTTGGAAAGCGATTTTTCTGGAATGTTGTTAAATATGGATAACAATGAAGTTTGGACAAAATTAATAGGTGGGTTCAATGCTTATAACCTATTATCTATCTATGCAACAGCCATTTTATTGAATCAAGATAAGTTAGATGTTTTAACTGCTATCAGCAATTTGGTTTCTGTGGAAGGTAGGTTTCAATACATAAAATCTGTTGAAAATGTAGCTGCTATTGTTGATTATGCCCACACGCCCGATGCACTAAAAAATGTATTAGAAACTATCAAAGAAATTAGAACAGGAAACGAAAAAGTAATAACTGTTGTAGGTTGTGGAGGTGATAGAGATAAAGCAAAACGACCAATTATGGCTAAAATAGCCTGCAATTTTTCTGATAAAGTAATACTTACTTCAGATAATCCCCGCTCTGAAAATCCTGAACAAATAATTGCTGAAATGCGGTTAGGGGTTGAACCACAATTTTTTAAAAAGGTGTTGGCTATTACCAATCGAGAAGAAGCAATTAAAACAGCTTGTGCCTTAGCTGAAGCCAATGATATTATTTTGGTTGCTGGAAAAGGACACGAAAAGTATCAAGAAATTAATGGCGAAAAATTTCCTTTTGATGATATGGAAATGTTGAAAAGGAATTTTTAGTAGTTAGGGATTAGGTGTTAGTAGTTAGGAATTAGTAAATAGAATTAATTAAAATAAAATTATCATGGCAATAGAAAAATTTGAAGATATAACAGGATGGCAAAAAGCTCAAGACTTAGCTGTTGAAATATATGCAATTTTTGGAAATTTAAAAGATTATGGGTTTAAAGATCAGATAACTAGAGCTTCGGTGTCTATATCAAATAATATAGCTGAAGGTTTTGATAGAAGCTCAAATGCTGAATTTATAAAGTTTCTTTATTACTCTAAAGGTTCTTGTAGTGAGGTTAGGTCGATGCTTCATTTAGCAAATAGGCTTAACTTTTTAAATATGGATACTAAAAACATATTGATAGAAAATACAAATGAAATTTCAAGAATAATAACTGGACTTATAAAATCATTAAAATAAACTAACACCTAACTACTAACACCTAACTACTATTATGCTATACTACCTTTTTCACTATCTAAACTCGCTAGACTTTCCAGGAGCAGGAGTTTTTGAATACATTTCTTTTAGAGCAGCAATGGCGGTTATTGTTTCATTAATTATTTCCATGATTTTTGGGAAACGAATTATCCAAAAACTACAACTGCTTCAAGTGGGTGAAATTGTAAGAGATTTAGGGTTGGAAGGACAAATGAAAAAACAAGGTACTCCAACAATGGGAGGACTTATAATTTTAGCCGCTATTCTTATCCCAACCTTATTGTTTGCCAAATTAGATAACATTTATGTGATTTTAATGCTTGTTTCTACCGTAATGTTAGGAGCTATAGGTTTTATAGATGACTACATTAAAGTATTTAAAAAAAATAAAGAAGGATTAGCAGGGAAATTCAAAGTGTTGGGTCAAATTATGGTAGGCATTGTTGTAGGAACGATACTTTATTTTAATGAAGGGGTGGTGGTTAAACAAAAAATTTCAGATGTTAATGCTCCAGCTCATGTGAGTTATCAAATTGAAAATGATGTTGAAACTAGGGTAGTAGAAAATTATTCTTGGAAAGAAGTAAAATCTACTTTAACAACTATTCCATTTCTTAAAAATAATGAGTTCGATTATGCTGCTTTAACCACATGGGCAGGGAAATATGCCTATTTGCTTGGTGGAATTTTATTTATTTTAATAGTAATAATAATTGTTACAGCTGTTTCAAATGGAGCCAACATGACTGATGGGTTAGATGGATTAGCAACTGGAACGTCAGCCATAATAGGGGTAACACTTGCCATTTTTGCTTATGTTTCAGGTAACACGATTTTTGCTGAATACCTCAATATAATGTATATCCCTAATTCGGGTGAGTTGGTAATTTTTAGTGCAGCTTTTGTAGGGGCTTGTGTAGGTTTTCTTTGGTATAATTCTTATCCAGCTCAGGTTTTTATGGGCGATACAGGTAGCTTGGCGTTGGGTGGGATAATAGCTGTTTTTTCACTTGCTGTTCGCAAAGAGATGCTAATCCCTTTGTTATGCGGAATATTTCTAGTTGAAAATCTTTCTGTGATGATTCAGGTAGGCTATTTTAAATATACTAAAAAACGATATGGTGAGGGTAAACGTGTGTTTTTGATGGCACCACTTCATCATCATTTTCAGAAAAAAAATATGCACGAAGCTAAAATTGTTGCTCGCTTTTGGATTATAGGAATTATGTTGGCATTATTAACCTTCGTAACCCTGAAATTGAGATAGTAGTTAGTAGTTAGGTGTTAGTAGTTAGTAAATAGTATTAATTAAAATAAAATTATCATGGTAATAGAAAAATTTGAAGATATAACAGGATGGCAAAAAGCTCAAGACTTAGCTGTTGAAATATATGCAATTTTTGGAAATTTAAAAGATTATGGGTTTAAAGATCAGATAACTAGAGCTTCGGTGTCTATATCAAATAATATAGCTGAAGGTTTTGATAGAAGCTCAAATGCTGAATTTATAAAGTTTCTTTATTACTCTAAAGGTTCTTGTAGTGAGGTTAGGTCGATGCTTCATTTAGCAAATAGGCTTAACTTTTTAAATATGGATACTAAAAACATATTGATAGAAAATACAAATGAAATTTCAAGAATAATAACTGGACTTATAAAATCATTAAAATAAACTAATACCTAACTACTAACACCTAACTACTATTTTGAAAAAAATAACCATACTCGGAGCAGGCGAAAGCGGAATAGGAGCGGCTATTCTAGCTAAAAAGCAAGGGTTTCGGGTGTTTTTGTCGGATAAAGGGAAAATTAAAGATAAATATAAAAATGTTCTTAAAAATCTTGAGGTTGAATGGGAAGAAAATCAACACACCGAAAGCAAAATTTTTGAAGCTACTGAAGTAATTAAAAGCCCTGGAATTCCAGATACGGCTCCGTTGATTGTAAAACTTAAAGAAAAAGGAATCAATGTGATTTCAGAAATTGAATTTGCTGGAAGATATACTAAGGCAAAAATTATTGGAATTACAGGGAGCAATGGGAAAACAACTACAACAATGTTAACCTATCATATCTTGAAAAATGCAGGTTTAGATGTAGCAATAGCAGGAAATATAGGAGAAAGTTTTGCTAAACAAGTTGCAGAAAATGATAAGGCTTTTTATGTGTTGGAATTGAGCAGTTTTCAACTTGATGGGATGTTCAATTTTAAAGTTGATATAGCCATTTTGCTAAACATAACTCCTGACCATTTAGATAGATACAATTATCAATTTGAAAATTATGCTGCATCAAAATTTAGAATAATTCAAAATCAAGATGAAAACTGTCTTTTCATTTATTGTGCAGATGATAGTGTGATTGTTGATATGATTGAAAAACATGTAGTTGTAGCACAAAAACATCCATTCAGCATAAAGAAAGAAGTTGAAAACGGAGCATACATTAAAAATGAAAAATTAATTATAAACATAAACCAAAAACAATTTAATATGACACTACAAGCACTAGCACTTCAAGGAAAACACAATCTCTATAACTCAATGGCATCTGGAATTGCTGGAAGAGCCTTAGAATTAAAAAAAGAAATAATTAGAGAAAGTTTGTCTGATTTTGTAACCATTGAACATCGATTAGAACACGTTTTAAATGTACATGGAATCGCTTTCATAAATGACTCAAAAGCAACAAATATTAATTCCACATGGTATGCCTTGGAAAGTTTTCAAGAAAATTTAATTTGGATAGTTGGTGGAGTTGATAAAGGTAATGATTATGAAATGCTTAAAGAATTGGTTTCTGAAAAAGTAAAGGCAATTATTTGTTTGGGTAAAGATAATTCAAAAATTCATGAAGCATTTAGCTCGACTGTTTCAACAATTGTTGATGTTTCTTCTGCAAAAGAGGCTGTTAATATGGCCTATCGTTTGGGAAGAAAAGGCGATACTGTGTTGCTTTCTCCAGCTTGTGCAAGTTTCGATTTATTCGAAAATTATGAAGACAGAGGAAATCAGTTTAAAGCAGCTGTTAGAGGTTTGTAAATCCTTAAATTATGGAAAAATTAATTGAAATAGCCAATCAATCATTTTATCATGCTAAAATAGACCAATTGGTTAATACTATTGTTCAACATAATAATTGTGCTGTTATTATTGCTGAAGAAGATTTCTTAAAATGGATAGCTTTAGGAATAGATTTATTTGATGGAAAAATTTATCAAATAATATTGGTTACTAATAATCTTAATGTTTTTTATGACACGTTAAAGGGTAAATCAGTTTTGCTTTTAGCTGCGTCTGATTTCGCTGAGGGAATAAATTTAGCTATTCAAAGTAAAGAAATTAGTAATCATATTATTTGTGTTTCATCAAAAAATAAAAGTGAAATACTAGAAAAAATTAATTTATTAATTAAATAAATGAGTTTAGTAGATAAATATATCAAAGGAGATAAGGTGGTTTGGCTTGTAGTGTTGCTATTAGCTATCTTATCTGTGTTGGCGGTATATAGCTCTATAGTTACTTTGGCTTACAAATACAAAGATGGAGATACATTTTATTATCTTTTTAAGCATGTAGTGATTTTAGTAATTGGTTTTTTATTAATGATTTTAGCTCATAATATTCATTTTAAATATTATTCGAGGATATCTCAAATAGCTTTGTTTCTTTCCATTCCATTGTTGTTGCTTACACTAATTACAGGAGCTAATATTAATGAAGCAAGTCGTTGGTTAGTAATTCCAGTAATTAATCAAACTTTTCAAACATCCGATTTAGCAAAATTGGCGTTAATCATGTATTTAGCCCGATTTTTATACAAACATCAAGATAATATTGGCGATTTTAAGCATACCTTTTTACCAATTATGCTTCCTGTTATTGTTATTTGTGGACTCATACTTCCTGCTAATTTTTCAACTGCAGCAATGCTTTTTACAACAAGTTTGATTGTAATGTTTGTAGGAAGAATCAGTTTAAAATATATTTTTTCTCTTATTGGAATAGGAATAGTTTGCTTAACAATCATGCTCTTAATTGCAAAAGTAAAACCCGATTTATTGCCTAGAGCAGATACTTGGGTAAAACGTATAGAATCTTTTTCATCTGGTTCAAAAGAAGGTAATTATCAAGCCGACCAAGCAAAAATTGCCATTGCAACAGGCGAACTTTTTGGTAAAGGACCAGGAAAAAGCACGCAACGAAACTTTTTACCACATCCTTATTCCGATTTTATTTATGCCATAATAATTGAAGAATATGGCTTTATTATAGGAGGCTTAGGAGTTATTATGTTGTATTTAATTTTATTTTTTAGAGGAATAAAAATTGCCAGAAAAGCTGAAACTACTTTTGGTTCGTTGCTAGCCATAGGACTGTCCTTTAGTTTGGTTTTTCAGGCAATGATTAATATGGCTGTAGCAGTAAATCTTTTTCCTGTAACTGGTCAACCATTGCCTTTGGTTAGTATGGGAGGAACATCTATTTGGTTTACTTGTTTGGCAATAGGTGTGATTTTGAGTGTGAGTAGAGTAAGTGAAAAAGAGAATGTAGCAATTTAAAAATGTGACAATTAGATGTTAAGACATAAGGTGTTAAGAAATTATAAATATTAAATAGATAGCCGGGCCTATGCGTTAGCTTCCCCTCTTGAGAAGCCTGTCCCGATTTTTCGGGAGGGTAGGGGTGTGTAAATTATAAAAATGAAACTAAAAATAATAATAAGTGGAGGAGGAACTGGCGGACATATTTTTCCAGCCATAGCCATTGCAAATGCCATTAAGGAAAAATTTTTGGATGCAGATATTCTTTTTGTTGGTGCAGAAGGTAAGATGGAAATGGAAAAAGTACCTGCTGCAGGTTATAAAATTATCGGATTACCAATCATGGGACTGCAACGCAGACTCACATTTGAAAACCTGAAATTTCCTTTTAAACTTTTGGCAAGTATGCTCAAAGCCAATAAAATAATTAAAGATTTTAATCCAGATGTTGTAGTTGGAGTTGGAGGTTATGCAAGTGGACCATTATTGAAAGCAGCAACAAAAAGAGGAATTCCTGCATTGATTCAGGAGCAGAATTCTTATCCTGGTATAACCAATAAATTATTAGCAAATAAAGTGCAAAAAATTTGTGTTGCTTACCAAGGGATGGAGCGGTTTTTTCCAAAAGATAAAATTATTATAACAGGAAATCCAGTTCGACAGGATATTAAAAATCTGGATGAAAAACGAGTGTTAGGATTAGAATACTTTGGTCTGCAACCAACTAAAAAAATAGTGTTAGTAATTGGTGGAAGTTTAGGAGCCAGAACAATTAATGAAAGCATAGAAGCTAGTTTAGAAGCATTTGTACAAAATAATGTTCAATTACTTTGGCAAACAGGAAGTTGGTATGCCGAAAGAGCTGCAAAAGCAGTTGAAAATTTTAACTCATTAGGAATTAAAACAATGCCTTTTATAACTAAAATGGATTATGCTTATGCTGTTGCAGATGTTGTAATTTCAAGAGCTGGAGCAAGTTCAATTTCCGAATTATGTTTGGTGGGAAAACCATCTGTTTTTGTGCCTTCTCCCAATGTAGCAGAAGATCATCAAACTAAAAACGCAATGGCGTTGGTTAATCAAAATGCTGCAATTTTGGTTAAAGATATAGAAGCGAAAGAAAATTTAGTGCAAGAAACATTGTCATTAATAAAAGATGAAGCAAAACAAGCATTATTAAAAGAAAACATAACTAAAATGGCATTTAAAAATTCAGCATCAATAATTGCCGATGAAGTTGTTAAATTAGTAATTAGGAGTTAGTAATTAGGTGTTAGTAGTTAGTGTCATTCTGAACGAAATCCCGAAAGCTTTCGGGATGAAGTGATGAATCTTTAGTTACCTTAAGAACTTTCAACTTTACACCACGAAGTAGCACCGTAGGTAAATTTTATAAACTTTAAACTGTAGTCTAAAAATATGAACTTTAAAAACTTACAAACCATATATTTTTTAGGAGTTGGTGGCATTGGAATGAGTGCATTGGCTCGTTATTTTGTAGCTATAGGTTGTAATGTTTATGGTTACGATAAAACAAAAACCAACTTAACCACTCAGTTGGAAAATGAAGGTGTTAACATTCATTATGATGAAGATATTTCATTAATACCTAACGAAATAAAAACAAAACAAGCCAACACACTTGTTGTTTATACGCCAGCTATTCCAACAAACAACAAAGAATGGTTGTTTTTTAAAGAAAATAACATTCTCATTCACAAACGCTCTGAAGTATTAGGGTTGATTTCACAAAATTATTATACCATTGCTGTTGCAGGCACACATGGAAAAACAACTACGTCATCAATGATAGCTCATGTTTTGCAACAATGTGGTGTTGCTTGTAATGCTTTTTTAGGAGGAATAAGCCTTAATTTTAACTCAAACTTGGTGTTGAATTCTAATGCAAAAATTATGGTGGTTGAAGCCGATGAATTTGATCGTTCTTTTTTAACGCTTTCGCCAGATTTAGCTATAATAACTTCGTTAGATGCTGATCATTTGGATATTTATGAAGATAAAAAAACAATGCATAAAGCCTATCAGGATTTTACACATAAAATTAAAAATCAAGGAACATTGTTTACTAAAGACAATAATTTACCTTACTTAAATTTATCTCATACACTACAAACAAAAACATATTCCATTTCAGAAAGTGCAGATTATCAGGCAAAAAATAGAAGAATTAGTAATGGAAATTTTGTGGTTGATATTAAAACACCAAAAAATATAATTAGAAATGTAGAGATAGGATTACCAGGAATTCACAACATTGAAAATGCACTTGCAGCATTTGCAGTAGCAGATTTGCTTCAAATTGACAACGAAAAAATTAAAATGGCTTTAGCTAGTTATAGAGGCGTTCATCGTAGATTTGAATACCACATAAAAAAGCCAAATTTAGTCTATTTAGATGATTATGCACATCACCCTACAGAACTTTCAGCTTGTATTTTATCAATTAAGGAAATTTATCCAAACAAAAAGATTACCGGAATTTTTCAGCCTCATTTATACACTAGAACTAGAGATTTTACCAACGAATTTGCCGAAAGTTTATCGCTATTAGATACACTTATTTTGTTGGATATTTACCCAGCCCGAGAACTTCCAATAGAAGGTGTAACATCTCAAATGTTGTTAGAAAAAGTATCCATAAAAGATAAAAAAATAGTAAAAAGAGAAGATGTTATTAATGAATTAAAAAAGAGTGAAATCGAAATTTTGGTAACACTCGGAGCAGGAAATATTGATGAGTTAGTAGAACCAATAACAGAATATTTAACAAATAGCAAATAGCAAAATACAAATAACAAATACAATTGTTAAAAAAAATAATACATATAGCACTTTGGATTATAGCACTTTCTGTGATAGTGGTTGGGCTTAGCTTTGCCAATATAAATCAAGAGAAAACAGTGTTGACAAAACCAATAATTAAAATTGATTATGCATCAGAAAACAGATTTATTGACGAAGCAGATGTGCTGAAAGAAGTAATTCAACCAACTAATGATTCATTAAAATTATTAAATTCACTTAACGTAACTCAAATAGAAGAGCGTTTAAAAAATCATTTTGCAATAAAAGATGCACAAGCATACAAAACCATTGATGGGAAATTAGAAGTTTCTGTATTACAAAATAGACCTATAATTAGAGTTATAAATAAAAATGGGCAAAGTTTTTATATGGATGAAGATGGTTTTTTGATGGCAACTTCATCCAAATATACCGCTAGATTATTGGTTGTTAGTGGAGAAATTAATTCAACATATAATGAATTTAATTCTCAAAACTTTAATACAATGGACGATAGTATAAAATCCATAACCCTATTAGATGAAATTTATGAATTGGCAAAGTATATTGATGGTTCAGAATTTTGGAAGGCACAAATTGAACAAATCTATGTTAATAAAGAGTTGGAATTGGAACTAATACCAAAGGTAGGAAATCATATTATTGTATTTGGAAAACCGAATAGCATAGAAGCAAAGTTTAAAAAACTGTTTGTGTTTTATGAGAAAGGATTGAGTAAAACAGGTTGGAATGAATATTCAAAAGTGGACTTGAGTTATAAAAATCAAATTGTATGCACAAAAATTTATAATTAATTATGGAAGAAATAAAATCTGAAATCATTGTTGGTTTAGACATCGGAACAACAAAAATTGTAGCTATTGTTGGAAAGAAAAATGAGCATGGTAAAATAGAAATTTTAGGCATGGGAAAATCTGATTCCATAGGTGTCTCCAGAGGAGTTGTTTCAAATATTGATAAAACAGTTGAGTCTATTCGAATAGCAGTTGAGCAAGCCGAATTAAAATCTGATGTGAGCATTAAAGTAGTAAATGTTGGTATTGCAGGTCAGCACATCAAAAGTTTACAACACAGAGGAATAAAAGTCAGAAACAGTATTGAAGATGAAATTAGCCAAGGCGATATTGATATGCTTATAGAAGATATGTATAAGCTAGTTATGTTGCCAGGCGAAGAAATTATTCATGTACTTCCGCAAGAATATATTATTGATAATGAACAAGGAATCAAAGATCCAATTGGAATGGCTGGGGTTAGATTAGAAGCTAATTTTCACATTATAACCGGACAAGTTGCAGCCATTAAAAATATTTATAAATGTGTGCACAAAGCTAATTTAACTGTAGATGAATTAATTCTAGAGCCATTAGCCTCATCCGAAGCTGTTTTAAGCATGGAAGAAAAAGAAGCCGGTGTTGCCTTAGTTGATATAGGAGGTGGAACCACAGATATAGCTATTTTTCAAGATGGAATAATTAGACATACAGCAGTTATCCCTTTTGGTGGAAATGCAATTACTGAAGACATAAAAGATGGTTGTAGTATTATAAAAAATCAAGCAGAATCATTGAAAATTAAATTTGGTTCTGCATTATCTAGCGAAAGTAAAGAAAATGAAGTGGCAGTAATTGCAGGTCTTAGAGGAAGACCACCAAGAGAAATTTCATTAAAAAACTTGGCGAATATTATTCAGGCACGAATGGAAGAAATTATCGAACATGTTTATTATGAAATAAAAAATTCGGGCTACGAAAGTAAATTAATTTGTGGAATTGTTGTTACTGGTGGTGGAGCTCAATTAAAACACATCACACAATTAATGGAATATGTAACAGGCATTGATACAAGAATTGGTTACCCAAACGAACATTTGGCATCCAACAATTTAAAAGAAATTACCAGTCCTATGTACGCAACTAGTGTAGGTCTAGTAATTAAAGGATTTGAAGCGTTAAACAAAAACACAGCAAATAGTGCAAAAACAGTCGAAATTGCCACACATTCTGATGGAAAGAAAAAAGGTTTTTTTGATAAAATTTTAGATGCCAGCCACAGATTTTTAGAGGATAGTGAAAAATAAATAATAATGAGGTGTTAGTAGTTAGGTGTTAGTGTCATTCTGAACGAAATCCAGAAAGCTCCCGATAGCTATCGGGACGGGATGAAGTGAAGAATCTTTAATCTCTAATCAGTAATAATATAATAATAAACCGAGTTTCTTAATTTCTCTCCTTTCGAGGAGGTTAGGAGGAGCTTTAAAACCAAAAAACTATGAAATTCAATTTGCCAAAAGACCAAGCTTCTATCATCAAAGTAATTGGTGTTGGAGGTGGCGGAGGAAATGCTGTTAACCATATGTATAACCAAGGAATAACAGGTGTAGATTTTGTTATTTGCAATACGGATGCTCAAGTATTAGAATCAAGCCCAATTCCAAATAAAATTCAATTAGGGACTACACTAACGCAAGGCTTGGGTGCAGGAGCAAAACCCGAAGTAGGAAGAAATGCAGCTATTGAAGACATAGATACAATTAAATCTATCTTAGAAATAAACACCAAAATGGTATTTATCACTGCTGGAATGGGTGGTGGAACAGGAACTGGGGCTGCTCCAATAATTGCAAAAACAGCACGTGAAATGGGAATTTTAACCGTTGGTATTGTAACCATTCCCTTTAGTTTTGAAGGTAGAAAAAGAAAACAATTAGCAGAAGAAGGAATTGAAGAACTAAGGCAAAATGTTGACACCTTGCTTGTTATTGATAACGATAAATTGAGAATATTGCACGGAAACCTCAAAATGAGCGAATGTTTTTCGAAAGCAGATGATATTTTAACTGTTGCTGCCAAAGGAATTGCCGAAATTATTACGGTTGTTGGTTACATCAATGTAGATTTTGAAGACGTTAAAACGGTTATGAAAGATGGTGGAACAGCTATAATGGGTTCAGCTTCTGCTGAGGGTGAAAATAGAGCCATTGAAGCCGTTACAAATGCCATTTCTTCTCCACTTTTAAACGATAATGAAATAGAAGGAGCAAACTACATTTTATTAAACATTACTTCTGGTGATGAAGAGGTTACAATGGATGAGATTGATGAAATAACTGAGTACGTTCAAAAAGAAGCAGGTAATACCGCCAATTTAATTTTTGGTAATGGATACGATGAATCATTAGGAAATAAAGTTTCTGTTACTGTTATAGCAACAGGTTTTGGTAAAAAAAATCTTAACAATGTTGGCGTAATTCAAGAGCCAACTAAAATAAAACATAATTTAGAAGATGAACAACCAATCTTATCTACAGAAAACACAAATGAGCCAACTAATACTGATTTTGTTGATGAGGTTGAATCTCCCTATTTAAAAACAACACAACCTGTATTGGATTTTGATACACCATCGAATGAAGAAGAAAGCACTCAAAAAATAGCTTTTAATTTAGATGATGATGAAGAAACCATTAGCGAAAAACGTAACTCATTTTCTGAAAACGAAGTAACAAACGAAAACACCACGGACAATACTTCTTCTGAAACTACTCATGAATATAATGAAACTGAGGATGAAGAAAAAACAATTTTTTGGAACTTAAACGATGAGGTTGAAAATTATGATACATCAAATGAAGGTGGAACCTCAAATTCATCAAAACAAGGTGAAAACAAAATTGAAGCAGAGACTGAAGAAAAATCAGCTATGATTTATTCTCCAAAAATTCCAACAGAAGATCAATTAAGAAGAAACAACGAACGCATTTTAAAGATTAGAGAGTTGGGCATGAAAATGAAAACACCTTCAGGAATTGCAGATTTAGAAAAAGAACCTGCTTACAAAAGAAGAAACATCAACTTAAGTGAACCTCCTCATTCTTCCGAAAGCAATGTTTCAAGATTTTCACTAAATGATGATGAAGATGGAAAACCAAAATTAAAAGACGGAAATTCTTTCTTGCACGATAATGTGGACTAATTAGAGATTAGAAATTATTTAACAATTAATTATATATAATAGCCTTGTGCGATAGAAATCCTTCCCCTTTGGGGAGGTTAGGTGAGGCTTAACCATAAACTAAAATGAACTTAACCGACCAAATAAACAACGACATCAAACAAGCCATGTTGGCAAGAGATAAAGCTAAACTAGAAGTACTTAGAGCAGTTAAAGCAGCATTATTATTAGAAGCATCAAAAGATGGAAGTGGAACCGTTTCCGAAGAAGAAGGATTGGCTATTCTAAAGAGACTGGTTAAACAACGAAAAGATGCTTCAACCATTTATCACGAGCAAAATAGACCCGATTTAGCTAAAGATGAAGATTTTCAAATAGAAGTACTAAATACTTACTTGCCTGCTCAAATGCCTGAAGAAGAAGTTAGAAAAATAATAAAAGCAACCATTGCCCAATTAGGAGCAACTTCTGCTGCCGATATGGGTAAAGTAATGGGACCAATTATGGGGAAACTCAACGGAAAAGCGGATGGAAAATTAATTTCTACTATCGTAAAAGAAGAGTTGGGAGCTTAATTTGAGCTAAGAAATAAAAAAAAACAGTACTAATTTTTTTTAGTGCTGTTTTTTTTATTAACAAAAAAAGCATTTAGTGTTAAAATTCTATTATTATTGGTTTTTTATAATAATCTGAAATTTAATATTTTATTTTGAAAAATTCAATTATACGTACTTTTTTTGTTGGTAAATAACTTTTTTGAAATACTTTTCATAAGCAATATCATGTATTCTTCGTTATTTTTTTGTTATTTTTGTTAAAATTGTGTAATAAAAAATTAACAAGCATGGCAAAGATATTTTTGACAATATTGGTTGTAATCTCAACTACATTTTGTTTTGGTCAACATATTGAACAAGACTATGAGCTTCAAAAGCTTCAGGAAACGGAATCAAGGTACATCATTGGAATTGGAAATGAAGAAATGAGTATGTTTAAAGATGTATTGGCTAATTTACAAAATAGCTCCACTTTAAAAGTATATGCAGTTTGTGAAACGCATCGGGTAATAGGCATTATTGTTCAAAACAGTACATACAAAAGTTATGATGTTTTAAGAGACCAACTCTTAAGTGAATTCCCTGATATATTATTATTCCAAAAAAACGATTCTATTTTTAATTTAGATTGTAAAAACGAAATATTAAAACAATGAGAAAACTTTTACTATTATTGGCAGTTGGATTACTAAGCGTATTTACAACTAATGTATTTGCTGGAGGAGGAGCACCTATTAACGATAATTGTACATCTCCAACTAGTTTGACTTGTAGTACAACTAATTTAAATGGAACTACTTCAAATACAACTAATCAAACTCACGGAACAGGTTGTCTTATGGCTAATTATGGAGTATGGTATTCATTTATAGGAGATGGACAACAAACAACTATATCAGCAACCACATCAAGTTACGATATTGAAATGGCTATTGCATCAGGTAGTTGTGCCTCTTTATCAAATATTGCATGTGTAGATAATGCTCTTTCATCTGGTACAGAAAGTTATACTTTTGTAGCAACAAATGGAGTAACTTATTATGTTTATATTGCTCAATGGAGCTCAAGTTCAACAACAACAGGAACTTTTACTGTATCACGGACTTGTACCGTAGCACCTACTCCTCCAGTCAATGATAATCCTTGTGCTGCAACACCTGCAACAGTTAATGCAGATTTATTATGTGGTTCTGTAACAGCAGGAACTGTTGTAAATGCTACAAATTCTGGAATTGCAGCATGTACAGGAAATGCAAATAATGATGTTTGGTTTAGTTTTGTTGCAACAAGCACCGTGCATAATTTTGATGTATTAAATATAGCAGGATCCACAACTGACATGGTTCATGAAATATTTTCAGGTGCTTGTGGGAGTCTGTCTAGCATTGCTTGTAGTGACCCTAATTCCAGTCAATGGAGTGGCTTTACAGTAGGACAAACTTATTATGTTCGTGTTTATACGTATGGCTCAACTTCAGCAACAACAACATTTAATTTATGTATTGGAACTCCTCCTCCTCCTCCAAGTAACGATGAACCGTGTGGAGCAATTGTACTAAATGTAAACATAGGTTCGTGTGCTTTTCAATCAGCAGTTTTAGGAACATCCTCTACTATTTCTACAGGTATGCCAGCACCAGGTTGCAGTTCTTTAGGTCCTGATGTTTGGTTTGCAGTAGTTGTTCCTGCTGGTGGTTTGATTATAGATTTGTCTCCAAATGGAGGACCAACCGATATGGGTATGGCATGGTACACAGGTCCAAGTTGTAATAATTTAACAGCTTTAGTGGAATGTGATGATGATGATAGTCAAAATGGTTCTATGCCAATGATTTGTAGAACAGGAGCATCTTGTACTATTCCTGGTGATTGTGCTCAAAATGCTAAACTTCCAACAGGAACAGTAGTTTATGTTAGGGTATGGGAATATGGAGGAGATTCGTTTGGCCCATTTGATATTTGTGCTTATGAACCTGCTCCTCCTGGTGCACCAAGTAATTGTGCGAGTGCTACTAATATTGCTAGTTTACCTTATTCAAATTCAGGACAAACTACTTGCTGTCGAGTTAATAGTTATACTCCTGCAAACGGTTGTTTAAGTTCTTATCAAGATGGAGAAGATTTTATGTACACGTATACTCCATCAGCAAATCAAACCATTGATATTACCCTAACAGGAACACTATCTTTCACAGGCATTTTTATTACTGATAATTGCCCAAGTGTAGGAAGTGCGAATTGCATTGCTAGTGCAACAAGTACATCAGGTAATCCAACATTGTGCGGAGTAAGTTTAACTGCGGGAACAACTTATTACATTATGATAGATACCGATCCATCGCCAACCTGTACTCCATTTAATATAAGTGTAACTAGCTCCAGTACTCCAACTTGTGGGTTAAATTATGCGATTAGTTCCATTGGTTTTGCTCCTGATTTGAATGCAGGCACCAACATTGCTTTACCAATTGATGATAGGTTTGGTTCTAGTTATACTCCTATCGGATTTAATTTTTGTTTTGATGGATTTCAATTCTCTCAGTTATTAGTTTCATCTAATGGGTATGTAATTTTTGATGCTATAGGATGTGCCAGTAATATGCCTGGAACTAATGCTGCTCCTGGAGGAACATCAGGTTGGTCTATTAGTGCTGCTATTCCAAATACTACAAATGCACCACGTAATGCCATACTTTTTCCTTGGCAAGATATTAATCCTGCATTAGGAGGTACTATAAGATACCAAACTTTAGGGGCAGCCCCTAATCGAAGATTTATATTAACATTTAATAATGTTCCCTATTTTGATTGTCCCTCTTTGTTATTCACGGGGCAATTAAAACTATTTGAAACCACAAATAATATTGAGATGCATATTGCAAGCAAATCTATTTGTACGGGTTGGAATGGCGGTGATGCCATATTAGGATTGCATAATTTTAATGGGACTATTGCAAGAGTTCCCGCAGGTTATAATTATCCAACCAATTGGAACGCAACAAACACTGCTTGGAGATTTACTAATAATTGTGCTGGCCCTTGTATTGTACTACCAATAGAATTAGCACAATTTTCAGGTGTTCCAACTAACAGAGGCAACGAACTTTCGTGGCAAACACTTTCTGAAATAAACAACGATTATTTTGTGATAGAAGCATCAATAGATGCACAAAATTTTGAAGCTATTGCTAATATTAATGGAGCAGGAAATTCAAATGAATTTTTGAGCTATAACCACCTTGATAAGAATCCAATGGCAAACTTAGTTTATTACCGACTAAAACAAGTTGATTTTGATGGGCAATTTTCTTATTCTGATATTATTTCGGTTAGAAGAGTGGAAGAAGGAGATGTTGCAATCTCTCCAAACCCTGTAAATGACGTATTGAATATTGAACTCAAAATCGCTTCATCAGGAAATTATAAATTTATTATAACAGATTTATTAGGAGCTGTTATCGAGAAAAATATTCAACTTTCAAAAGGAAGTAATAAAGTTAAATTAGATGTTTTTACAACTTTGCCTCAAGGATTTTATATGCTTAAGATAGTGGATGAAAATAATACCATAATCACCACTAAAAAAATTGTGAAAAATTAATAACCTGAGGTCGATTATTATTTTGTAAATCTGAATCCTTTCGGTATAATTAAAAAAAATCAACAGTTTAGATAAATTTCCGATAAAGCATTTGTTTAGTAAACAAAAAAAGATATCTTTGCAATCCTTTTTTGAGGAAGTTTTAAAGTAAACTTTTAATTAAAAATTTTGCGGGTGTGGTGAAATTGGTAGACACGCTAGACTTAGGATCTAGTGCTTCACGGCTTGGGGGTTCGAGTCCCTTCACCCGCACAAAGTAAGGAGCTGTTCCTTAAGAAAAAAATAAAAGGTATGAGGTTAGCCTTATACCTTTTTTAATTTAGTGAAACTCCACTCCCCTAAAGGAGTGGTTAGTTGAATTTGTTCCACTGAAAAAGGAAATCTTATCAATAAAAAAATTAAACCTTAATATATGAATATTACTCAAGAAAAAATTGATGATTTAAATGCAGTTATAAAAGTGCAGTTGAAAGAAGAAGATTATCAAGATAAAATTGATACTCAACTAAAAGAATACCGTAAAAAAGCCAGTATTCCTGGTTTTAGAAAAGGAAATGTTCCTATGGGAATGATTAAAAAAATGGTTGGAACCAATTTGTTGGTTGAAGAATTGAATAAAATTTTATCTGATTCATTACAAAACTATCTAATTAATGAAAAATTAGACGTGTTGGGAAATCCGTTGCCAAAAATGGAAGATGAAGAAAAAATTGACTGGGAAAATCAAAAAGAATTTGAGTTTAAATATGAAGTCGGATTAGCTCCTAGTTTTAAATTAGATAAATTAGATAAATTCAAATTTGAGATTTATAAAATTAAAGTTTCAGATAAAGATGTGCAGAAATATGTAGATGATTTGGCTCGTAGATACGGAAAAATGACCAATCCAGAAGTTGCCGAAGCAGGCGATATGCTTTTTGGTAAATTTGAAGAATTAGATGCTACAGGAAATAGTAAAGAAGGTGGAATTAACCATTCTTCTGTTATAATTATTAAGTCAGTAACTGATAAAAAATTACAGAAAGAATTGGTAGGAGCAAAAAAAGGAGATACATTTAAAGTAAATCCAAAAAGTGTTTCTGAACACCAAACAGACCAAGCAGAAGCATTAGGTGTTGATGTGAGCCAATTAAAATCAATTATCTCACAATTTAATTATACTGTAGAAAAAGTAAATAGAGTTATTCCTACCGAACTTAATCAAGAATTATTTGATAAGGTTTTTGGTCCAGAAACTGTTAAATCTGAAAAAGAATTTAGAGCAAAAATTGCAGAAGAATTAAACAAAGGACTGTTGGTTGATAGTGAAAATAAATTTATTAATGATGTACAAGAAGAATTGTTGAAATCATTAAACTTAAAATTACCTGATGCTTTTCTTAAAAAATGGATAGTTGCTTCAAACGAAAAACCAATTTCTTCCGAGCAAATTGAAGCTGAATATGACCAATATGCAAAAGGATTAAAATGGCAATTGATAAAAAATAAAATCATTGAATTGAATGATGTGAAAGTTGCTGCTGAAGAGGTTGTAGATTATACCAAAGGATTACTTATGCAACAAATGCAAGGCATGGGCATGGGAGATATTGACGATGAACGACTTTCAGAAACAGCTAATAACGTATTGCAAAATCAAGAAGAAGCTAGACGAATTTATGAAATGTTATATGATTCAAAGTTGAAAGATATCTATAAATCAACATTCAAATTGAAAGAAAAAGAAATTGATTATGAGAATTTTGTTAGTTTAGTAAATAAACAAAAATAAGTATTAAAAGCTCCTCGTTTTGAGGGGCTTTTTTTATGTAAAATTTATTTTTAATTTTGACGACATTACGACATATAATTGTACATTAGTACATTATTTTTACACCCAACATTTAAAACAATATATCTATGAATTACAACGATGAATTTAAAAAATATGCAACTAAGCACCAGGGAATTAGCAGTATGGTTTATGACCAGTATCAGTCTATTTATGCTGATTATATTTCGCCAACAATTATAGAAGAACGACAATTAAATATTGCTTCTATGGATGTGTTTTCCCGCTTAATGATGGATAGAATTATTTTCTTGGGAACTGGCATTAATGATCACGTTTCTAATATTATTCAAGCACAATTGCTCTTTTTAGAGTCGGTTGATGCAAAAAAAGACATACAGATTTACTTAAACTCTCCTGGTGGAGGTGTTTATGCTGGTTTAGGTATCTATGACACCATGCAATACATTGCTCCAGATGTAGCAACAATTTGTACAGGAATGGCAGCATCAATGGGAGCAGTATTATTATGTGCTGGAGCTGACGGAAAACGAACTGCTTTGCCTCACTCAAGAGTTATGATACACCAACCTATGGGAGGAGCTCAAGGACAAGCAACAGATATTGAAATTACAGCAAGAGAAATCCAAAAACTGAAAAAAGAATTGTATGATATTATTTCTAAACATTCCAAACAGCCTTATGACAAAGTTTGGGAAGATGGAGATAGAGATTATTGGATGATAGCTTCTGAAGCAAAAGAATACGGAATGATAGACGAAGTATTAATTAGAGAAAAATAATAATGTCGGAAGACCGAAGTTGGTTTGTGCGTTGGATTTCCTCCCTTGAGATTCCGAATATATTCGGACAACTAAGGTGGGTGATGTGTTGAATACGGAAAACCAAAGTCAGAATACACAGAAATTTTTTATCTTCGGATTTTATTTATAAACATCAAACTATAAAAATATGAGTTACATAGCACAAATACACGCACGTCAAATTTTTGATTCAAGAGGAAATCCTACTGTAGAAGTAGATGTAATTACTCAAAACGGAATTTTAGGTAGAGCTGCCGTTCCTTCTGGAGCCTCAACAGGAAAATACGAAGCCGTTGAATTACGTGATAACGACAAGAAAAACTACCTAGGAAAGGGTGTTTTAAAAGCAGTACAAAATATCAATACTGTTATTAATGAAGAACTTAATGGTGCTTATGTGTTAGACCAAACAACCATTGACAAAACATTAATAGCACTAGATGGAACTGAAAACAAAGCAAATTTAGGGGCAAATGCAATTTTAGGCGTTTCTATGGCTGCTGCAAAAGCTGCTGCGGAAGAAACTGGTTTACCACTATTCAAATACATTGGAGGGGTTAATGCAAACGTATTGCCTATACCTATGATGAATATTTTGAATGGAGGTTCCCATGCCGATAATAACATCGATTTTCAGGAATTTATGGTAATGCCCGTTGGTGCCAAATCCTTTTCAGAAGGACTAAAAATGGGAATAGAAGTGTTCCATAATTTAAAAGAAGTGTTGAAAAAGAAAGGCTACTCCACCAATGTAGGTGATGAAGGTGGCTTTGCTCCCAATTTAAAATCAAACGAAGAAGCAATAGAAACTGTACTTACCGCAATAGAAAAAGCGGGATATAAGCCAGGAGAAGATATGTTTATTGCATTGGATGCAGCTAGCTCTGAATATTATGACACTAAAGAAAAAATGTATCACTTAAAAAAATCAACAGGTGATAAGTTAACTTCTTCTCAAATGGTAAGTTATTGGAAGGATTGGACAAAAAAATACCCTATTCTATCTATCGAAGATGGGTTAGATGAAGACGATTGGAAAGGATGGGCTGAACTAACAAAAACATTAGGAGGTAAAATTCAACTTGTTGGAGATGATTTGTTTGTTACTAATACCAAAAGATTAAGCAGAGGAATTATAGAAAAATCTGCAAATTCTATCCTAATAAAAGTAAACCAAATAGGAACAATAACAGAAACAATAAATGCTGTGGATATGGCTAATAGAGCATCTTTTACTTCCGTGATGAGTCATCGTTCAGGAGAAACAGAAGACACAACCATTGCCGATTTAGCTGTAGCATTAAACACAGGACAAATTAAAACAGGTTCTGCATCTCGTTCAGATAGAATGGCAAAATACAATCAATTATTACGTATTGAAGAAATGTTAGGTCATTCTGCACAATACATAGGAAAAGATTTTAAATTTCTTCATTAATATCATGAAAAAGTTGCAACTAGTTTATTAATTTAGCGACCATCATTAAAAATATTATAATATGTCAGAAATAGCAAAAATAGAATTAGATGGAAAAGTATATGAATTTCCTGTAATTCAAGGCACAGAAAATGAAAAGGCCATAGATATATCTTCTCTCAGGGCTTTAACAGGATATATAACATTAGATAGTGGATTTAAAAATACTGGCTCCACTAAAAGTGCTATTACATTTTTAGATGGTGAAGAAGGTATATTGCGTTATAGAGGGTATCCTATCGAACAATTGGCTGAAAAAGCTGAATTTTTAGAAGTAGCTTACTTATTGATTTATGGTGAATTACCTTCAAAAGCTATTTATGAACAGTTCAAAGAAACTATTACCAAGCATACGTTGATTCATGAAGATATGAAACATTTTTTTGATGCATACCCTCCAAAAGCTCATCCAATGGGAATTTTGGCAGCATCATTGTCTTCACTTTCAACATTCTATCCAGAATCTTTAGACCCAAATAGAAACAGTGAAGCGATTAATTTAACCATATATAGATTAATTGCTAAACTACCAACATTAGCTGCTTGGGCATATAAAAATGCCATGCGTCACCCAGTTATTTATCCAAGTAACAAGTTAGATTATTGTGAAAACTTTTTGAACATGATGTTTGCAATGCCAACTGACGATTATAAAGTTGACCCACTAGTTTCCAAAGCACTTAATAAATTACTTATTTTACATGCCGATCACGAACAAAATTGTTCAGCAGCAACGGTAAGAGTGGTAGGTTCATCTCAAGCAAATTTATATACATCAATTTCTGCTGGAGTTTCAGCTCTTTGGGGACCTCTACATGGTGGAGCAAACCAAGCAGTTATTGAAATGCTCGAAGCAATTAAAGCCGATGGAGGTGATACAGATAAATTTATTGCTAAAGCCAAAGATAAAGATGATCCTTTCCGTTTAATGGGCTTTGGACACAGAGTTTACAAAAACTTCGATCCAAGGGCTACCATTATTAAAAAAGCTGCTGATGATGTATTGGCTGCTTTAGGAGTAGATGATCCTATTTTAGATATTGCTAAAAAATTAGAAAAAGTAGCGTTAGAAGATGAATACTTTAAAGCTAGAGGACTTTATCCTAATGTTGATTTCTATTCAGGAATTATCTACAGAGCATTAGGCATACCAACAGAAATGTTTACCGTTATGTTTGCTTTGGGAAGATTACCAGGTTGGATTGCTCAATGGAAAGAAATGATTGAAAACAAAGAACCAATTGGTCGTCCTCGTCAGGTTTATACCGGAGCAACAAAAAGAGATTTTGTTCCTATTGACAAAAGATAATTGTAATTATATCACAATATTAAAAAGGCTGTCCAATGGGCAGCCTTTTTTTATGTCAGCCCCCTAAATCCTCCCGTCTTTCAGCCGAGGACGAGCCCGAAGGGGGACTTAACCAACGCTACAAAGTCTAATCTTTTCCGTCACTGCGAAGTTTAGCATTGGCTGGCTGCGATAGAACTGAAGCAGTCTTTATTATCTATAATCAAAAACTTCTTTAGAAAAATTAAAAATGGTATATTTGGAGGAGAATTAACCCGCTTTATTCATGCAAAAGCGAAGCGAATTGTATGAATGTACGAAGGGCTGTGGGATGCAAAGCGATTAATCCCGATTTAGTAATACCCAAATTTGGGCTATTGAAAATAGCTAAATTTGTTGGTATTACTTATATCGTAGAAAATTTGTAAATTTTCTGGGTTAATATAATTCAGTTATTACTTTATGAAAAGATTAATAAAAAATAAAGGGCTAATTTTCTTCTGTTTAGTCTATTTTGGGTTTGCTGAAAAACTTAAATTACAATATAAGATAAAATGTGATTTTTAATTTAATGATGCCAGTTTAGTATTTATTGGAGTTATAAAATGTTTTAAATTCATTAATAAACGTAAAACAGGGATG
>Ga0210039_1000890_pt1 | contig 29891 bp, 26 predicted proteins | sample CryGeyCG2114_250_3_FD_185460 | JGI IMG/M metagenome (GOLD analysis project Ga0210039, IMG submission 185460) | Groundwater microbial communities from aquifer - Crystal Geyser CG17_big_fil_post_rev_8/21/14_2.50 (SPAdes) (version 2) | ecosystem: Environmental > Aquatic > Deep subsurface >...
TTCACTGTTTGCTAATCGCTCCTTCAGAATGACATCTAATCGCTGTTTACCATTTGCTATAAGAATGACATCTAATCGTTATTCGCTTCGTTCAGAATGACATCTAATCGCTGTTCACTGTTTGCTAATCGCTCCTTCAGAATGACAACTAATCGCCGTTTGCTGTTTGCTATAAGAATGACAATTAAGCGCCGTTTACCATTTGCTAATCGCTCCTTCAGAATGACAGCAAGATGCACCTTCCTTATATTGCGGCTAGTCAAAACACCCGTTTTCGTTGAGGCCGCGCATTTTATAATACTTTTGCAGCTCCTCGATAAACCTGGCCTTGTCGATAGGCCGGATATCTATGCCGTCGCCCGATGACCCGGGTTCGGTAAAAAAGCGTTCGGGTAGCATGTCGTCCTTAGACGAAAAGCCGTTGCTGCAATTATAGAATCGTTCGTCTTTAACGATCCGCTCACCGATTTTCAGAAGAGACTGCCCCGTGAACTCGATCCCGGTTACCCCGGTCAGCATCTCTGCATACTCCTCAAGCGAGGCCGCAAGCAGTGCGAACTTGCAGATTTCCAGGGAGTCGGCGACGGCATTCGTATCCTCTGCGATCTTTATAATGCGGGCTTTTCCCGAGAACGAAAACCTGTCGGTCGCAACCGGTTTGCGGAGAATCTCGTTCGCTATCGGGTATGCACGCAGGTGGCATCCCCCCCTGCTGCTAGTAGCGTAGGCGAGAGCCATACCGTAGGCCCCACGCGGATCGTACGCGGGAAGCTCCAAACCCTTGACCGACATTGATGCCTCAGGGGTGCCCAATGATTCGCACAGCCTGACGGAACCGAGTGCAAGCTTTTCGCCCTCGCCCTCGAGCACCGCAGTCTTTTGAACCAGCCGTACTATCTCATCCGGCCCAAAATACCTGTTCGTAGACTCACCGTAAGCCGCTATCGTAGATGCCATGCTGATGGTATCCATCCCCAGCAGGTTACATAGCTCATTTGATTTAACGATGGAGTGAATGTCGCTGTTTCTATTCAATGCCCCAAAATGAGATGCGGTCTCGTATTCGGGGAGGGCTTTGCCGCACGAGTCGACCTTCTTGCACCGAATCGGGCATCCGAAGCACCCCTCTTTCTTGGCTTTATAGTGCCGCTTAAACGAAGGCCCGGAATAATTCCCCGCACCCTCGAAGAATGTCTTGCGAAAGTTTTCGGTTGGAACCATACGCCGCTGCCGGATTAAATCCACGAGGGCGGGCGTCCCATACTCGCTGATACCGAGTTCCCCAAAGATAATGGGCGATGCTTTGAAAAGGCGCATGACATCCTCCTGCCCCTTTTTAAAGCTCTCTTTCTGCGCAATCTCAACCCTGCGCCCGCCGTTCACGACAACCGCCTTCAGGTTTTTCGACCCCATAACGGCGCCAAGACCGCCGCGACCGACCGAATTTGAGGCGTTGACCATAATGTTCGCAAAAAGTACCCCGTTTTCGCCGGCAGGTCCTATTGCGGCAACACTCCCCTTATCCATCAAAGCGGACATCGTCTCAAGCGTGTCGTTTCCCCAAAGCCCCGAAGCATCATATAGAGCGGCATCCGTTTCCGTTACCTGGATATACACGGGTCGCCGGCTTTTGCCGGTGATCATTATCGCGTCAAGACCGGCTGCTTTGATTTTGTGGGCAAACAGACCCCCGCAGGAGGAATCGTAGATGGTGTTGGTAAGCGGGCTTCGCGACACGACCGACATCCTGGCCGATGTCGGTGAAGGCGTACCGCATAAAGGACCGACAGTAAAGATTAACGGCATCTCGGGTGAAAACGGGTCCAGCCGGAAGTAATCGCGCATCAAACGAATGCCCAGGCCCCTGCCGCCCAGATACTCGTAAAGCACATCGGCCGGGACGTCCTCCCGAACCGCTCGACCGCTGCTCAGATCAATTTTTAGGATTTTACCCGTCCACCCGAACATTCTTTCCCCTTTCACGCCTCAATAAGATGTTAGCAGGAGCGTTCGATGCCGGTCAAACATTTACCTGGTAATTTCTAAAGACTTCGAATATAGTGCCGATGGTTATTGCTAATCAACTTATCAGGGGTTATGCATGGATCCAAATAATATTAATGGCAATACAAGACTTCTTTCAGTAAAGGGTAGGCTTTTTGTCCTGCTCGTTGTCATGCTCCTGCCGTTCATCATCTTTTCCACGTATAAGGCGCTTGATATAAATAAGCGCCTTGAAGAAGAGACAAAGACCGAGAGTCTAAAGATTGCGCAGAATGTCGGCCACGACATCGACGAATATATCATCTCAACCGGCGAAGCGCTAATTCCTATCGCTAAAAATGAAAATGTGCGTGCACAAAACTATCCCAAAGTCAAAGCCCTGTTGCAAGAGATCGTACCTAAGTTTCCTTTCTATAACGTTATCCTTTTTGTAGATAATGATGGGAATATTCGTGCGGCTGCCGCTTCCGGGGCAATGACCAACAGCGAGGATGCAAAAAAGGTAAATGTGAGCGATACCGTATGTTACAAAAAATCGATCAGATCGGACGGTATGGCGGTCGGTGATTTCATATACAGCCGCTTGACGGGAATCCCCGTAGTCCATGTCACGTATCCCGTATACAATTTTGCAGGCAAAAGGATCGGTTTTATCGCGGCGGCGTTCGATCTTACAAAAATACAGAATAAGCTCATGCAGACACGCTTTGCGCAAGGTACGGTTATTAGCGTATTGGATGATAAGGGTGTCGTTATCGCCCGGAGCAATGATCCAAAAAAATGGGTCGGCAAGAACCTTTCACATGAGCCGTTCTATAAAACGATGCTGGGGAAGACTTCGGGGACCGATACGTTAAAGTACCCTGATGGTACGACTATAATCTCCGGTTTTACGGTTGCATCTAAAGTGCCATGGTTTGTGAGAGTCTGCGTCGACGAGCGACTCATCCAAAAAGAAGTCACGCGGGAACTCGCTAATCACTTTGCGCTATTTGTTCCGCTGCTGCTGGTTGCTTTGCTTGGTTGGCTCTGGATCGGGAGGGATGTTAATAGGTTGCATAAAATGACCGAGCGGCTCACTCTCATCGACCCGCTCACTGAGCTGTGGAACTACCGGAAGCTCTCTCAAAACCTTGAGCAAGAACTAATTCGGGCAAAGCGCTATAAAGAGCCCCTGTCTTTTATCATGATCGATATCGACTATTTCAAACAATACAACGACAACAATGGGCACCAACTGGGAGACGAGGCGCTCCGCACGGTCGCCGAGGTTATGCGCAGCGCAGTAAGGGATAGCGATCTTGTGTACCGCTACGGAGGCGAGGAAATGTGCGCCGTGATGCCGAACACCGATAAGGAAGGTGCGACCGTCGTCGCTGAGCGCATCAGGGCAAAGGTCGAACAATCAACCTTCCAGGGTGAATCAAAACAGCCGACCGGAAAGCTAACGATCTCTCTCGGCGTTGCGACATATCCGTTCGACTCTATCTCTAAGGAAGGGCTCATAAACAGTGCCGACGTCGCCCTGTATAAAGCCAAGGAAAACGGCAGAAACAGAGTTGAGACGTGTAGCGGTAACGGTACGTCCTATGAGTTGAAAACCGCCTCAAATTAAGCCGCCGGCAAACCGACTTATCCGATCACATCAAAGTCGTGACCGATCCCTTCGGCCTTAGCTTTATCGAGAAGCATCCTTGCAGTTGCGATATCCTGTATCGCCAGCCCCGTGGAATCAAAGACGGTGATCTCATTTCCAATGCGCCCCCGCTTTGCCCCGGTTACGATTTCGCCGAGCGTGGCGTAGATATCCACTTCGGCAAAGGATTCCCGCTTAATCGCTACGTTAATCTCGCCGCTGTGCTTTGCCTGCGTGATGTCGTCGACAACCACTTTTGCATCGGCTAAAATCCTGGGGTCGAGTTCCTGTTTGCCCGCCGCGTCCGCGCCTATGGCGTTGATATGGGCGCCCTCTTTCACCCACTCCCGCTTCACTATAAACTCTCTGGACGGGGTCGTAGTGCAGACTATGTCGCAGCCCGCCGCGGTCTCGATTGAGGCCGACTCGATAGGCAGATCTTCAAAATCGGCTTGAAACCTTTCGATATCTTCTTCGCGCAGGCTCCACATGTAAATCTTTTCGAACTCGAAGTAATTAAGCAGCGCAAGCAGCTGGGTTTTTGCTTGTGCGCCCGCCCCGATAAGGCCCAATGCCGTTGAGTCTTTTCGTGCAAGATAGTTCGCGGCCACTCCCCCGGCGGCACCCGTCCTGTAGCCCGTTATCTGGGTCGCATCCATAATGGCGAGCGGAAAACCGGTTTCGGGGTCGTTAAGCACGAGCATCGCCAACACGGTCGGCAACCCCTTACCGGGATTGCCCGGATACACACTCACCCATTTCAGGCCGGCGGATTTTTCGACATATGCCGGCATTGCCCTAAAATCACCACCGTAGTGCTTTAAGTCGAGGTAGAGTTTTGGAGGCATAACGACTTTACCAAACCCATATTCCCGAAATGCGGTCTCCACCGCCGCCAGGGTATTCGGCATATTGATGATCTTTTTTATATCAGATGCTGTAAGCAAACGAGTCTTCAATCTCTGCCCATCTTTGTTTTTCTCTGCCCATCATTGTTTATATTATACGTTTAGCCCCAGCATAAACAAACCCTTGTAGGGAGTATGCAGTAGGCAGAATAAAACCTTCTTCTTACAGTAGCCTAGCTACGCCTAGACGCTAACTAGTGACAGTCACTGTGAGTGCACCCGAGATTCTTCGCTATCGCTCAGAATGACACCTAGCAATACTCTTCATTAAACCCATACTCTCGACCCACAACACCCTGCCTACTCCCTACTGCTTGCTGCCTCTCCGGTTTCCAGCAGTACCATGGTCCCGATGCGCACTATCTGTGCTTACTGCCTACTGCCTACTGCTTACTGCCTCTCCGGTTTCCAGCAGTACCATGGTCCCGATGCGCACTATCTGTGCTTACTGCTTACTGCTTACTGCTTACTGCTTACTGCTTACTGCTTACTGCCTCTCCGGGCCCACGCTACTGAACGGCGCGGAAATAATGGCCGGTTGTTGTCTCGGCGGCTGGGAAGAGCCGGTCGGCTTTCTTAAGAACCGGGGTGACGTCGTCAACACCCGCGGTTATAAGGTCGATGGCTTCGCGGTAGAGCCTGGTAATAGCACCGGCAGCTTCCGGCTCGTAGCGGTTGAGCAGAAGTCGCAGTGAACCGACACCTGTGCGCATGAGATTGGCCGTGTTGGGAAGCATGTTGAGTTCTCGTGAGTTGTAGATATGCGAGCGGCATCTTGTGTCCTGTTCGACCGGGAATTTGAAGCCTTTTTGATCCTCTATATAAAAATCGCGCATCGAGCAGAACTCACAGCTTTTTTTGGAGGCGCTCGGTACGCAGTGCTCGGCGGTCATTACCTCGAGCCAGCCGTGAACCAGGGCCTCGGTTTCTACATCGACGGAATTTGACAGTGCGGCTAACTGGTCAAGGGTCAGCTCGGATGACAGGCATATTCTTGAAGCGCCGCTATCTCTGAAGAACCGGGTGCTTACCCTATTGAAGTTATTGATATGGTAATCGAGAAATAGCGGCAGCCCCAAATCCCTAACCGCACGAAATATCCCAAAGTTATCGATGAGCAGAGCATCTAAATAATCTCTTTTGGATTCGATAAGCGCGAGCAGAGCGGATATTTCGCTCTGGTGGATTATATTACCGATCGCCAACGCCAGCTTTGCGCCCTTCTCGGCGGCCATTTCTGAGAGCTTTGCAAGATCAAAACCCCCTTGTCGTAAAAAGCCGGGCCTCAAGTAGAGCCAATCAGCGCCGTTTTGGGCGGCCTGGACCGCTTGATCGGGTGAACTTACATCGGCTGCAAGAAGCGGTTTCTGAGGCTTTTTGGTGCGCTCTGGGCGCATAATGGCATCGAGTTCGTCCTGCGCTTTTTTGGGTGCTACCCGTGTTCGCCGGTACGCTTTGACTCTCTCGGTATCGAGTCTCTCGACCAGGGTGCGCCTGAGGTCGTTGAGTTTTCCAAGGGGAACCATAGCACCCGAACCGACCGTAATATCCCATGAATCGACCTCGTAGATCGTGTTGCCGAGTCTGTTCAACTGGGAGATTACGTCGTGTTCGCAGAGGGTTCTTTTCTCACCCTTTTCGGCGTTAAAATCGCTCGTCACTTCGGCTCGCTGGCCGCCGTAAGCCGGGTTTACGTGCGCTTTCAGTTCGATGGGTTTTCCTACCTCTATAAATGCAGACATCTCTATAGGCACCCGCCGGGATACCGCACCCGTTATCGATTCCCTTGCGGTTTTAATAAGCCGCTCGTTATATATCCTGAAAACCCGATCGCCCGTGTTGATCTTATGACGTTTGCCTTTAAGAACGATTACCGCCTTCGACCCCTCGGGCGCACACTCGACACGCTTATCTGCAATAAGCAACTCGTCGACTTTGGCTTTAACCCTGCCGCCGTGGCTTACCCACACCTCGATCTCGTCGCCGACGCACAGCTCGTGTTTCAGCTGCAGGCCCAGTTTGCCTGTATACACGTCCAGGTAGGTTACCCTTCCTATGAGCATGCCGCGGTCGCTCGGCCTGTCGAAACTCATGAGACGGCTGTCGCGGATATCCTTGAAATATCCCTCGGTAAAGCCGCGGCTGAACACTTCTTTGAGTTCGTTTATCTCTTCATCGGATACGCTGTAAGTATCAGGGTCGCGCAGGTACCTATCGATTGCATTGCGGTAAACTCGCACAACGGTCGCCACGTACTCGGGCGATTTCATGCGACCCTCGATTTTAAGCGCCTTTACACCGGCTTTCGCCAATTCGGGCAAAAGCTTGATACCGCTTAAATCCTTTGTGCTTAAGATGTGTTTGCCCGGCGTCGGCCAGACTTCTTCGCGGGAACCCGCGACCGAAAGGCTGTAGCCTAAGCGGCATGCCTGCGGACACATTCCGCGGTTGCCGCTTCTATTCCCCACCATACTGCTGAAGAGGCATTGTCCGGAGTATGAGAAGCAGAGGGCGCCGTGGATGAATGTCTCTATTTTAACGGTGGTCGAATCGCATATTTCGGCGATTTCGCCTATCGATAGCTCGCGCGCCAGGGTAATACGGTTGGCGCCCTGTTCTTCGAGAAATTTCACCATTTCCAGGTTGTGCGTGTTCATCTGGGTGCTGGCGTGCACGCGGATATCGGGTAAGAGACGCTTTACCAGTTTAAAAACGCCCCAGTCCTGGATGATAACGGCATCGGCGCCCGCGTTGTTTATTTCTGCAAGGCTCTCGATCGCCGAAGGCAGTTCCCCGTCGGAGATTATCGTGTTAAACGCGACATAGACCTTTGTCCCCCGAAGGTGGGCATCCCGTACGGCTTTCTTTAGCTCATCGATTGTGAAGTTGCCGGCCTGGCGGCGTGCGCTGAATTTTTCAACGCCCAAGTAGATGGCATCCGCCCCACTGTTGAGCGCGGCGTCGAAGGCCTTTCTGTTACCCGCCGGTGCCAGGAGTTCAAGTTTATTATTCAATTGTTCACTCTCTCTGTTTTCAACCATAGTTTAATCCATAAAAATATAGATAAATTTCTTTCCGAAATTAGATTATACTATGATACCCCATACTTCCAACTTCCTGGTCGAATACGCCCCTTTATCCCAATGCGTGAGAAAAACTAGCCGATAGTTTGGGTCGGTTAGACATCATTTAGGGAATATCTAAGAACAAGATGAAAAGAACGGATGAAAGAGTGATGCCGGTTTGAAGAAATTCGTCTTTCTTACAGTTCTTGGACTATTTTTAACAGTATTCTTAGCAAACAGCTTTGCCGGTGAGGCAAACCAATTCGTAAAAGTCGAAAACAATGCCTTGCTGAAACAAGCCCAACGCTCTTATATCTTGGCTAATGACGGCGCTGTCCTTACCAGGCTGTACCTTGAAAATCGGGAGGATATCCCACTTCAGAATGTTCCTCCGGTCGTGCAAAAAGCGTTTATCGCGATTGAAGATGAGCGCTATTACCAGCACAAGGGCGTCGATTTTTATGGGATCGCGCGGGCGGTTGTCACCGATATCAAGCACCGGCAGATTGTTGAAGGCGGAAGCACGATTACGCAGCAGTATGTTAAGAACAGCATCGGCTCTAAAGACCGCACGCTCTCTAGAAAACTGCGCGAGGCCGTTATGGCGACGCGCCTGGAACAGAAGTACTCAAAGAAGCAGATACTGGAAGCATACCTGAACACGATTTACTTTGGCCAGGGCGCTTACGGTATCGAGGCCGCATCAGAGGTGTTCTTTGGGAAAAAGGCGTACAACCTCACTCTCGCCGAGGGCGCATTGCTGGCGGGCGTGACGAAATCGCCGCAGAACTTCTCTCCTTACATTAATTTGAAACACGCGATAAACAGGCGTGATACGGTATTGGACCGCATGTTAAGCCTGAAGTTTATAACAAAGCAGCAGGCCGATCAGGCGAAAGCCACCCCCCTTCGCGTCGCCGTGCTAAAGACCGAACCCGTCGCCGCGCCGTATTTCGTGGAGTACGTTAAGCAGGCGCTCATAAAAGAATACGGCGTTAACAAGGTGTTTAAAGGCGGACTACGTGTTTATACTACGCTAAGCCCAAAGGCACAGAGACTCGCCGAGCGGGCAATCGCGAATCGCCTCTACCTGCGCAAAGACCCGCAGGCCGCGCTGGTGTCCATTAATCCGAAAAACGGCTATATCGTTGCAATGGTAGGTGGCCGCAACTTTAAGCAGATTAAGTATAACCTTGCCACCCAAGGAAAACGCCAGCCGGGATCATCATTTAAACCGTTTGTCTTGACTACGGCGCTTAAGCAGGGCTATGGCCCAAACAATACTTTTGATTCGTCCTCACCCCAAACGATTCGCATTTCACGTAGCCGGTATGATGCACCGTGGACCGTGCACAATTGCGAGGGAAGCGGGCACGGAATGATGACGTTGAGGGAAGCGACGGTTCACTCTGTAAACGCAGTGTATGCAAATCTTACCGTAGCGGTGGGCCCGGCAAATGTGGTCGAGACCGCTCGTCAGATGGGTATCACAACACATTTAGACCCCTATCCTTCACTTGGTATCGGTGGTCTCACGATCGGTGTCTCCCCTCTTGAGATGGCGTCCGCGTATGGGACGCTTGCTAATGGGGGCATCCATATCGAACCGACCTCAATTATTAAAATCGTCGATACCCAAGGCACTATCATAAAGCGGGCAAACCCGCTTAAAACCCGCGCAATCAGCGCTGAAATTGCGAACAGGGCTATCGATATTATGCAGGGTGTCATCCAGCGAGGCACCGCTACACGTGCCGCTATCGGCAGGCCTGCCGCAGGCAAAACAGGGACCAATGAAGAGTATCGCGATGCCTGGTTTGTGGGCTTTACTCCGAATCTGGTAACCAGCGTGTGGATGGGCTATCCGCAGGCGCAGGTGCCGATGTATGATGTCCATGGCAGCAGGGGCTTCGGCGGTATCATTCCGGCCTCGATCTGGCACTCGTATATGGGACAATTCCTGGCGGGTACGCCTGTGCTGGACTTTACGCCGGCCCGTTGGTCGGGAAAACAGGCAAAAAGGGGGTCTTCAGCCTCCAAAAGGAGGTCACTTCGACACGTCACGACGACGCAGCAGCCAAACCCGGCTCTACAACCAGGCACAATCCAGCCAACACAGCAAACGCCGCAAACAGTGGTAACGCCGACGAGCCCGCCAACAACGGCGGCACCCCCCGGAACAGCGGCAACGGCTCCGGGGACGGCGGGGACGACTAATCCACCCATTTCAGGTCAAGCGGAATCCACGGGTCACTAAGTTTTTAACACTATGTTATTAACACATTCTTTACAGGTGGGTGGTTTTGACGGTGAGTATCCTTGTTCTCACTGAATCAAACGCCGCATATTTTAGGGAATCATCACTACCCGTTTTAACTTCTTTTAACCCTTACAAGGCCAGAAGTTGTAAGTACTGTAACACCGTTGTTCTCGAGTTTATCCAGGAAGAGGTTCATGCCGATGGCGTCACTGGCTATGTGCCCGGCGACTATTAAGTTCATATGGTTTTCGCTTGCTTTTTTACGGAGCTTTTCGCTGAAATGCATGCCGACTATCGTACCCACTCCGGCATCGGCAAGGCGTTCCATCGCAGCTTCGGGACCCTCTGTACCGCCGGTCATATCCACAACGACCTTACCCGGACGTTTACTTGAATCCCCGGCAACGATGGCCGGGCCTGAATTGTTGAGTGCCGCGTCTTTATATTCCGGGATTTCACGTAGGGCCTTTATGATATCACCCATGGTCGACGGCGCTTTCTCATCCAGGTAACGCTGGACGAAATCCATGACCAGGTTATCGCACGGCGTATGGGAGTTCATAAAGCAAAAGCCGAGCAAGCGCGCCGCATCCACCGCCCGGTTGTGGTTGATCGGCATCAGGCCGCGACGCACCTCGGTCATGCGCTCCCCGATCAAATCATCGCCGATGTTAATCGGAACACCGTATTTCGCCCATATATCCGCCTGCATCGCCATTACGTCGGCCAGCGCCGCCAGCGCTTTGCCTTCGGGATGGTGGGCAAGCACGAGGTCGATCTTCTCGCCCTTTTCTCGCAGCCTATCCGCAAGGACGATCTCTTGGGTTTCCATATCGATCCCCGCTATAAGGCCGTTAATCTCGGTATCCGGGTCGCCGGTAAGCATCCTCGTGTCCGAGTAAGGATTTGTCAGCTCATCCGCATCGAAGAACTCTTTTTCGTCGTCCTTCATGTCTTCATACTGCTTGTTCTTTTTTTCCAACACCTTCTCAATCTCGGCCTCACCGCGTGGGTCGTGGTGGATTCCAACTTCAATCGCCAGGTCATAAATCGCACGGAACTTCATCATCCTTCTACCTCCATTTTTATAACTATCAGCTTTCACCATCACCTGGATACATATGGATTCCCCCGGATGGAGAATCTTAAAAGCATATTGGTGCCGGCCGAAATACCGATTCTGGGGCTTTTGTGTATCGAGACGGCCTCCGGTATACCGGCGGTTATGAAAAGGCCGCCCCCTCGATGCGCCATATCCGTGCCGTTATTGTTTATATCTACCTTCAGGGCTTTTGTTAGCTTTCCCGGGCCGTTGGTCAGATCGGTTATCTTCTTTACCGGGCGATTATGCATCATAAGCTCGATACCCGACACCGGCTCGACCGCACGAAGCAAAACAGCCCCGGCGCAGCCCTCTTCCCCAGTCACAACGTTAAGAAGGTAATGCACACCGTAGTTGAGGTACACGTACGCCCTGCCGGCGCGCCCGAACATTATCGCATTTCGGGGCGTCATGCCCCTGCACGCATGGCTGGCGGGGTCTCCCTCGCCAAAGTAGGCTTCAACTTCAACGATTCGCGCCGCCATAGCTCCCTGCGGGGTTTCCCGCACGAGCAGCCGCCCAAGAAGATCGACCGCCACGGTATCCGCCGCACGCTCGTAAAAACTTACCGGTAGCGGAGTGTATGCTTTGTTTGCGGTTGTATTCAAGGTTTTATTAGTGGACATCGGTAAGAAATTATAGCACAAACTCACCGATTTACCTCTTTAGGCGTAGCATGCGCCGTATTTCAGGGACTTCGTAGGTGTTGAGGACGTCTTCTTTGGTGAGCCAGCCGCGTTGGGCAGTGACGACGCCGTATTCCATATAGAGCATATTGCCGGCGACGTGGGCATCGGTGTCGATGGCGAACTTGCAGCCGTAGGCATCCCTGGCTTCTCGTAAGTGGTCGTCTTTCAGGTCGAGCCTGTTTGGATATGCGTTAAGCTCCAAGAAGGTGCCGGTAGCGGCTGCGGCCTTAAACACCTCGTGGAGGTCGATGTCGTATGGCGGGCGTTGCCCCAGGATCCTGCCGGTCGGGTGCGCGATGATGTTAATGTAGGGGTTTTCGATGGCCCGCACCATACGCCTTGTGAGCTGTTCTTTTGATTGCCGGAAGCCGCCGTGGATCGAGCCTATCACCACATCGAGCTTTCGTAATACCTCCGGCCCGAAGTCGACTTCGCCGTCATTGTCGATATTCGTCTCCATGCCGGTAAGAATTTCTATGTCGTCGTATTTCTCGTTGAGCCCGGCGATCGCTTCTAACTGCTCCTGAAGCTCTTCCTTTGTAAGACCGCCCGCAATGCGCAATTTCTCGGCGTGGTCGGAGATGGTGACGAACGCATAGCCGAGGCTTCGCGCCATCTCCACCATGGTTTCGATATCGTTTATGCCATCGCTCCAATTGGTGTGGATGTGAAAATCGCCCTTAATATCCTCATGCCGGATAAGGCGTGGCAGGCTCCGGCGCATCGCCGCCTCTATCTCGCCTTTGTCCTCTCGGATCGCAGGCGGGGGCGTTTCCATATCCAGAGTACCGTATACTTCTTCTTCGGTGCGCCCCCCAAGTCTTCTATCGGTATCCGATTCAAAAACTCCGTACTCGTTTATCTTCAGGCCCCGTTTTTTAGCGATGTCCCGTAGGTGGATATTGTGCGGCTTAGAGCCGGTAAAATATTGGAGCGCCGCACCATACTCGTTGGGGGCCACCACACGCAGGTCGACCTGCAACCCGTTTTTTACGATGATACTGCTCTTTGTCTCGCCCGTCGCCAGGATATATGCAACCTGCGGTATTGTCGTAAAGTATTCCATTACCTTGAGTGGCTGTTCGCTTGAAGCTAAAAGATCGATATCGCCGACAGTCTCTTTCATGCGACGCAGGCTGCCCGCGGTGTTCGCCCGGTCTACAAAAGGTTGCCGTCTGAGAGAATCGACGATTTCGTGGGCTATGGGATAGGCCTGCGAGAGAAGAATGCGCTCGTGCATCTTCTCGTACTGGCGGATTCCCCGCAGGATATTCTCCTCGGTCTTGCGCCCGAATCCCGGTATATGTTCGACCTTGTGCTCGGTAATCGCACTCATAAGCTCATCGAGAGTGCTGATTCCGAGGGTTTCATAGATCTTTTTCGCCTTTTTAGGGCCGATACCGGGGATAACCATAAGCTCGGTAACCGATTCGGGAATTTTTTCGCGCAGTTCTTCATAGTACGGGAGACGACCCGTCGCTATTAGTTCTTCTAAACGAAGGGCGGTATGGCTTCCTACGCCCGGGATTTCGTCGAGTGCTTTAACGCCGCCCTCCCGGTAAATATCCGCAATAGGCCTGGTAAGGCTGCGAACGCTTGCGGCGGCCTTGTGATATGCACGCACCCTGAACGTGCTCTCATCGAGAATATCCAGCATATCGCCGATCTCATCGAGGATCTCGGCAGCACGCTCGTTGGTCGGTTCACCTTGACCCTGGGCTTTTTGTTCCATATCGTCCTCATCCTCTAGCCCACCGTTTATATGATGTTTCTCAACGGTATGTGCGGTTTTATTCGGTCTCTCATCTAAAGAATACCCGTTTTTAGGATTTGAGATTCAAGTGCTTCAACTCGAAGCACGGTCGTTACTGCAAAGATCATTCCAATATATCTTTAGCTCTGCCGGCTTTCGTCGCTATCGCCCGCACGTTTCGCTGTCGAACACCTGAGCGCCCTGGCAAACAGGGTCTTTTCTGAGGGGAATATAAAGCGGACGGCCCGTTCGAAGAGAAAATAGTCCTGGGACCAGTTGATCATAACAAGCAAGCGGTTTCTAAACCCTATCAGGTTAAGCAGGTGGACCCCGAGCCAGAGCATCCATGCCAAAAGACCCGTAAAGACCCGCTCACCGATCCTTACAACACCCGCATTCCGCCCGATCGTGACCATAGTGCCGCGATCGTGGTAGCGGAACTCCCGCAGAGGTTGTCCGGATATTTGATTCACGATATTTTGGGCCGCCAATCCTCCCTGTTGAACAGCGACAGGCGCTACCATTGGTAAAGGCCGGCCGTTCTCTTCGAAGTACGCTAAGTCGCCGATAACATATACTTCGGGGCGATCGGGTACCTGCAGTGTCGGCAACACTTTGACCCGGCCATCGCGTGCCGTCGGAAGACCCCAGGATTTAACGATTGGCTGACCCCCCACACCTGCGGTCCAGACCACGGTTTCAGTCGGTATGGTCTCGCCGCTTTTAAGAATTACCGAATCCGCATTTATTTGGTTTACCATTGTTTGCAGTCGAATCTTTACACCCATCCCCGTCAGGCGCTCGTGGGCATATGAGCGCAGCTTTTGCGGCAGCATTGTGAGCAGGTTGTCCGCCGCTTCGATCAGTATGATCTGGACCTCCTTGAAATCGAGCGAAGGATAATCCCGCACAAGCGGGCGGTCGATTAGCTCAGCGAGCGCCCCGGCGAACTCGACACCCGTCGCGCCTCCCCCAACGATGATAAACGTAAGGAGGCGCCTTCGCCGCTTATCATCCGTTTCAAATGATGCCTGCTCAAAGCAGCAGAGGATATGATTGCGTAGTGCAGTGCCCTCTTCCAGCGTTTTTAATGAAAAAGAGTTCTCGGCGGCACCCGGTACGCCGAAGTAATTAGAGGTACTTCCCATCGCCAAAACCAGGTAATCGTATGAGATTGAATCCCCATCGACCTTAACCGCCCGTTCGGTAAGCTCAATATCGGTAACGTCACCCATTACAAACCGCGTATTGGGGAGTTGCCGCAGGATTGCTCGAATTGGATAAGCAATCTCTTCAGGCTCAAGCTCCGCCGCCGACACCTGGTAGAGAAGCGGCAGGAACGTGTGGTAGTTATCGCGGTCAACAAGTAGGATATCTGCAGGTGCTTTAGTTAGGGCGCGGGCCGCCCAGAGACCGCCGAAACCGGCCCCGATAATAACCACCCGTGGACGCCCATCACCCGCCATACCTGCCTCCGATTACCAGCTCTGCGAATATTAGCTCATACTTTAACTAAGCTATTACCCAATGTTGGACAAGGTCAATCTTACTATTACCGGCTTACAACCACTTTCTTCTCCTGAAATAAGCGAGCATGAACAACACAATAACTATCATGATTGCCCAAACAGTGGGGTAACCCCAACGCGAACCGAGTTCGGGCATGTACTGGAAGTTCATCCCGTAGACACCCACGATAAATGTTAATGGGATAAAAATCGTCGCGATGATGGTCAAGACCTTCATAATTTCGTTCATGCGGTTGCTGATACTTGAAAGGTAGATGTCGAGCATGCCGGAAAGCATGTCGCGGAACGTTTCGATGGTGTCGATTACCTGGATCGTGTGGTCGTAGACATCGCGAATATATACCATGGTGGTCCTCTTGATCAGCGGTGATTCGCCTCTCTCAAGCGCGGCGATCACTTCCCTAAGAGGCCATACCGACCTGCGTAAATATATCATCTGGTGCTTGAGGTTATGGATGAGCTGCAAGGCATCCTTGCCGGGGTTTGCCACAAGCTCGTCTTCAAGATATTCGATATCATCGCCGAGTTTCTCGAGAACCGCAAAGTAACTATCAACAACGGCATCCATCAACGAGTATGCGAGATAATCGGCGCCCTGAGCCCTCAATTTGTTGGCGCCCGTTCTGATTCGCTCGCGGATTGGATCGAAAATATCCCCCTCGATCCCTTCCTGAAACGAGAGTACGTAGTTCCTGCCAAGAACAAGGCTTATCTGTTCGGTAACGATATCGTTGCCGCCGCTTTTGTAGTAAATCATCTTGAGCACGATGTAGACGTAATCGCCGTAATCCTCAAATTTCGGTCGCTGGTCGGTATTGAGGATATCCTCAAGCACAAGCGGGTGCAGGCCGTAACACTCGCCGAGCTTCTCCAGCATATTCGTATCATGAATGCCTTCAACGTTGATCCAGGTTACGGTGGGTTTGTCTTTAAAAGGGAAACACTCTTTGACCTCGGCTGTTTCCCTCTCGCTGAAGGTATCCTTATCGTAATCGATAATAGTGATCTTCGGTTTTCCGGGTTTTTTTTCGCCGATATGAACCAGGCTGCCGGGGGGCAGACCCGCTTTTGCCGACCGTTTCTTTTTAGTAATCTGCTTCATTTACCGCCACCGTTTAAAAGATAATCAGTACCTCGAATACTATTCCTAAGCATAGCTAAAGTTGTAGAGTAGAGCAATTTTAGGTTTATGTCCCACATAGCTCCAAAACAATTGGTTTAGCTGTTAACCTTATCGGGGTTAAAAAGGCACGGGTTTGGGCGGTTTGGGCAGATTCTTAATTCCCTTCATCGATGGGATAATACCTGTTTACAACCTGCTGAACGTCGGCCAGCCAACTTTTTCTTTGTTCCTCTGTGCTGATCACGATCACGCGAAACATCGTCCTGTAGACATCCTTAATGCCGCATAGGTCGAATATGCAATTTTTCCATATGCTCTCAAGCGGGTCGCCGAAGACCTTTCGCTCTCGTTGCTGTGCGTCGGAGAGGGCGGCGGGAATACATAGATATAAAAATATACGTTGTTTCTGCTACTTAGCGAGAGCTTAGGAAAGCTATACGGCGAGGTCTATCTGTTGCACGGTTCCGGCCCGACCGTTTTCGCCCAGGTAAACGCCCGTTGAATTTACCGCGCCTTGGAGTGTATTCGCGGTGTCTTTTATAGAGAACCGGGATGCAACGCGATCCAGGTAGATCGCCCCAACGTCCCCTGCTTACTGCTTACTACTACTTTAGGCGGTCTCAACCTCGATGTCAGAGAGGGATTCAGCAGAGATACGCTTGCTTATACCCAATATCTCAATCCCGACTACGCTATCGTTGGCATCATAATCCAAAATAACGCCAGGTTTAACTTCTTCTGAATCAACAATCGCCGATTCATCTAATCTAAGATATAGGGCATCGTTCTCGCGATCTATTTTAAGCCTCACTTCACCCTCCTCTGTCGTCGATCAAAGAATACCGTTACTATCCTTTGCGGTTGCACGTTCGGATTTACTATAACGCGCAGGTATTTGCCACCGCATTTATTTATCGCCTTTATGAAATGGACCGTGCCATCGTCTCTGTGCTCGACCCTCTCTGGATGCTCTAAGGTCGATTTTACCCACGTTTCTTTAATGCTCCGTTCCTTTAGCATATCATAAGCATGCTATTGTTTTTAGAGCCTCCCATGTTTATCGGGCACTCCGGCGGGCATCCTGAAGGAAGCGAACATACCGATGATCGAAACAATCAGCATCAGCCAGAATGTCATGTGGATACCGCCTGCGAGGGCGTTAGCGAGCACGTCCAGGTTGGCATGTGGGAGGGCCGCCCTGCTGGCCGGATCAAGAAGCAGGTTGGTGATCGATACCGAATCGCTGACGCCATATTTTTTGATGAGCGGCGATCCGACAAGTGTGCCGGTGAGTGAGGTGTTCACGATGGTACCGAGCATGGCGACCAGTAATGTGCTCCCCAAGATTCGCGAGAACATGACCGAACTCGTGGCGATACCCCGCTGTTTCCAGTCAACCGTCGATTGGATGGATACGATCTGCGTTGTGGATGCCAACCCCAGCCCAATCCCCATAACAAAACTGCAGAGGGCTATATAGAGAGGGCTCGATGAAACACCAATCTCCAGGTACATAATGCTTGCGATGATGCAAAACAGCATGCCCGCGATCTCGATCGTGCGGTACCCGTAACGCCAGATCAATTTGCCCGATAAGGTGGATGCAATCGGCCATCCTATGGAGAGAGTTACGATGGTGGCGCCCGCAACGATCGCGTTGGTCCCCAGCACGCCTTGAGAAAATGTCGGCAAAAACGATGACGCGCCGATGGTAAGACCGCCGGTTATAATGGCGCATATGTTGGCGACCAAGACCATCGGCTGGCGCACCACGGCAAGCGGCAGCACCGGCTCTTTTGCTGTGGTCTCAATCCATATGAAAAGCGCAAAAAAGGCGACCGCCAGCAGTACCATCCCGATAAACTCGGGCGATGCCCAGGCCCACCTCACGCCGGCTTGCAATAACGCAAAGAGCAGGGTGATGATACTGATGGTCAACATAAGCGCCCCCGGGTAGTCCACCTTGTGCCCGTGGCGCTCGACTTTCTCGTGCAGAAAACTCATTACTCCCGCGATGGTTATGATCCCGAAAGGAACGTTGATTTCAAAAATCCACGGCCACCCGATGGTCTGCACTATAATACCGCCGAGCGCCGGGCCGACAACCGCTGCAATCGCCCATACGCTACTTAAGACACCCTGGACTTTTGCGCGCTCCTGGCCGGGATACAGATCGCCGACAATGACCATCGCTATCGGCAATACCGAGCCCGCGCCGAGACCCTGGATGGCGCGAAATATGATGAGCTGCGTCATCGTGTGGGCGAATCCGCACAGCGCGGAACTGGCGATAAACACCACGGCTCCCAGCACAAACACCGGTTTTCTGCCGTACAGGTCGGCAAGTTTGCCGTAGATAGGCACCGATGCCGCCTGTGTAAGCAGAAACATCGAGAACACCCAGGTAAAATGGGCGAATCCGCCGAGTTTGCCGACGATTGTGGGCATAGCTGTGGCGACGATTGTCGCTTCCATCGCCGCCAGAAATATCCCCGCCATTAAGAACACGGTGACCCATTTACGATTGGTTTGCTTCATGTAGTGCTTTCTCCTCGCGTGCTACTAGAGGGTTTGCTGGATTTCTTTTAGCCGCTCCATCAGGTCGTCTTTGTTTTCTCTCTCTTTATAAACCTGCTCCGTATACCAGGCCTTTTTCCACTAACACTGAATTTATTGTGGCAACATCGAAAGGGTCGTATACGGTGCCATCGATTTCTATGTTCTTGAAACCCTCGTCCTCAAGCTCATCCCAGCGGGCTTCCTTTGCTGCAATCCACTTGGAGATATCCTCCCGGTCGATCTGCGCCCACGGCGCAAGGTCGTTCTTGGACATGTAGAGGACGCGAAGGCTCATGAGCAACCCACAAATTGAGAAATAACCCCAGTACCTGGAATCGGATACGTCACAGTTGTAGGTCACCTGCTCGGTAAGAGACCGCAGAAAAACGTTATCGCGCCCAACCTCGTTCATGATACGCTCCTTGCTACCGCATACCCCGCGTTTATTGGGTGTTTTAAAGATACAGGTCTAAGGATAAAAAATAAACCCTTGCCTGTGAGAAAGACCTTTGTTTATGTCTACCGTTCACGATGATGTAGTAACACTCTAGCTTGAGGAAATAGGGCATAAAGAGCGTCGATCATCCGGCGCCCTTTATCTTTATACTTTTACCCACACTACGTCAAGTTTGCCCTGCAAAAAGCCGAAATACCACAAGAGAGGACGGTGGAGTGTGTTTAAGGTCAACTTTATAAATCCTTTTGTCGAGGCCGCTTTTGAAGTATTCGAAGCCGAAGTGAAACTTAATATAGAAAGAGGAACGCTCTCCATGAAGACATCCTCCACGACATCCCAAGAAGTGAACGTCCTCATAGGCATCACCGGTCAGCTTCACGGACAAGTAATCTACGGCATGAGCAACCTGACCGCCAAGAAACTCGCAATTAAGATGCTTGGTCAGCCGGTCAGAATTCTCAACGACCTTGCGCAAAGCGCAATTAGCGAGCTCGGCAATATGATAACCGGCGTCGCCGCCGGCAAACTCGATACCGAATATGCAAACCTTGCCGTCACTCCCCCGGCCATCGTTATCGGAACGGATGTCTTGATTTCAACCATCGGGATAAACCGTCTGATCGTGCCGCTTAAGAGTGAATTCGGGCCGGTTGAAGTAAGCGTGGCCTTTAGGGATGAGCCAATTCCAAGCACCATCAATATCCTCCACGCACACAGGAATAAATCGGAAGTCTTCATTTAACCCTATTCTTAATGATGAGCTAAGCCCCGATATGTTTTCCTTGATTTTCCGTTAGCATTTTAGTCGCTTCTTGTAAACTTTCTGCGTGCTGCAATTCATGTGGTGTAAGGAGAGCCCTTATTTCGGCGAGTCGCTCGGGGGCGGGCTAATTACAAGCAAGACAACCTTTCTGGCATAGTCAGGAACCGCCGGCGGATACCTCCAGCATTTTACTTTGGTGACTGCATCCGAGATATGTATATCACCGCTTAAGTCGACGATAACGGGTCTTGTCGCAAACTGCGAAGCACCCTTCACGACGAGATGCAGGGCAGCGAAATTATCAATAGATAAATCCCCTTCAAACTTGATATATGGGAACCCCATTATTTGCGTGTACTGTAATTTTAGCTGAACCATAAAATACCCTCGGTTGCTCACCGATCTGCAGATTTTATATATCCAACAGCAATACTTTTTAACCCTGCACCAGGACTAACCTTAGTCGGTCCAATATATTACTCATCTTACCAAAGCGCTTAGACATATTACCGCAATCCAGGATGTCACCCTTAAACAGTCACACCGCGGTCGAGGCTTACGCAAAGCAGCGCTATATCGTCCGATAACTTGCCGCCGGTGCAGTGCATTACCTCGTTGAATAGTGCGCCTGGCATTTCTTGAGGCGATGTCGGCCTTAACGCTTTCACGGCCTCTACGAGTCTCTTTTCACCAAAGAATTCCCGGTTACACCTCGCTTCGATGATGCCATCGGTATAAAGAACTAAAACATCGCCGGTCTCAAGAATCACTTTGCCGCTCGCGTAATTTATCATCGTGAATGCGCCTATAACCGGTGATTGGGTACCAAGCGCGTCCACATGCCCCGTGCTTCTTTTAATTAGTGCCGGTGGATGCCCCGCAGAGCAATAGGTGAGCTTGCCTGTTTTCGTATCCAGTATCCCGAAAAACACGGTAACGAAAATATCCGCGGGTGAGGTTTTTGCCACCAAGTCATTGGCTTTTGCCATTATCAAAGCCGGCGTGCCACCTTCGTAGGCATGCGCCTTAATCGTATTTTTGACTATGGACGTCAACGCTGCTGCTTCTAGGCCTTTTCCTGAGACGTCCCCAATAATTATGCCCACCCTGTCGTGCTCAAGTTCAAAGATATCGTAGAAATCGCCGCCTACTTTTGCAGCTTCGGTCGCAGAGCGATAAAGATGACCAAAGACGACACCGTCTACCTGCTCGGGCAGAATAAGAAGGGCTTCCTGCAGGGTGTCTGCGATATTTCGCTCGGCTGCATACAGGCGTGCGTTCTCCAGCGAGAGGGATACCGATGTGGCGAGCTTGTTTGCAAAATCGATTTGGGTTTCAGTAAAGCTGATTGAGCTTGACCGATAACAGAAACAAAGAGCGCCGATAACATCATGTCTTACTATCAGAGGTACGGTGAGGATCGAACGAGTACCGTACTTCTCCATTACTTTACGATTAACTCTTTCATCGTTTGAGGTATCGTCGACTGCAACCGGCTTTCCCGTGCTCGCGGCAACCGTCGCGTGCCTAGCCTCATCATCGGTCAGCTTGGTGCCGGTTATTTCAGGCGGAAAACCATAGGTATAGCCTACAACCCAGCGATCTACTTCACGCAGGAGTACCACGCCTCCTTCTGAGCCCATGTTTTTAGCGGAATCTATAACAACCCTTGTCATTATCTCGCTAAAATCAAGCGTTGAGTTGATCTCTGCGTTGATACTGTTGAGAGCATCGCTTAGTTGGCGTGCCCGTATGCTATCGGTCACATCCACAAGAGAGAGAACCAAGCCGATGACATGACCGGGGGTATCTTTTATCGGAGTTAACGTCCAATCCCAGTATGTAGCGCCCCGCCATGGCTGGTCGACAAATTCAAAGGGTTTCGCTTTAAACTCTACACGCTCTCCGGTATCTCTTACCCTCCTAAATATGGCTTCATTCTCTGCATTAGGGAAAAGCTCAAAGTGATTGCGCCCTATAAGCTCAGCTCTTGCGTGACCGGAGCCTTTTTCATAGGCGGAGTTAACCAAAACAAAATTAAATTGGGCATCGAGGTATGCAATTTGGGCGTTAGTGTTTTCCATTATTGTTTCGAGGGTATCCCGTTCTCTTTCAAAGGCTATTGCTAACTCCCTGGCGTTTTGCCTCTGCCGCTCAACCTGCCCTAACAGTTGCTCGCGCACCGTTACGTCATGCCATATGGAGACAACACCCACTACCTTATCGTCATAAACAATCGGGGTTGATGATACTTCGGCTATAACATCTTTGCCCGTTGCATCGCTGTAAATAAAGCGTTCGCCAATAACATGCTCGCCACGTAGCGCTCTTGATGAGGCAAGCTCTTCTTCACCGGCCGCCCGACCATCAGAAAAGCGCACGCGCATCGATCGCGCCATAGCCTTTCGGCCCGCATGTACCGGATCAAGACCGTATGCTTTAACCGCTGCAGGATTAGCCCGCACCAGGACACCTTCGGCATCATAAATTATTACCGGATCGGCCAAAGCGTTAAAGATGGCCTCCAACTCGCTTGATCGCTGTTTTGCCTCCTTTGCAAGCTTTTCCGCATGCCGGTGTTGCTGCTTAACTTGCGACAGCAGCTGCTCATGCTGTTTCTCTATTTTCTTTCGAACAGTAACGTCTCGAAAATAAATTGTAAGACCGCTCTTATAGGGGTAGGCATGGACTTCGAACCATTTATTTAAAGGCGGGTAGAATTCCTCAAACATAACGGGGACTTTTTGTTCTACCGCTCTTTCGAATTCCCGAGAAAAAGTTGAACCGAAAGCTTCAGGAAACACATCCCATATGTACCTAAATAATAATTGCTCTTTCTTTTTGCCTAGAAACTTCGCCGCATTACGGTTTACGTAAGTAAATCTCCACGAGGTATCGAGTGCCAAAAATGCATCCGTTATGCTCTCAAGGATATCTAGAACTTGCCGCCTCGATTCCTTAACTTCCTCTACGGCTGCCTCACGCTCGGCAATTTCATGCTCTGATAAAGCTTTGGCCCTTGAAAGCTCGGCGGCATGCTCTTCAACACGCCTTTCCAGTTCATCGCGGGCTTGTTGAAGCTGTTGTCTCAAGATCACATTTTCCAATGTTCTTCTCCGTTGAATTTGCACTTTAATAGATTTAGAACCTGATATCTTTAATATTAACCATATTTTAACCCAAGAACAATGTATGACCTGTGCAAACGATACTTGAGCAGCTCTAACGCAAGAGAATAACCACATCGTCGGATAGTTTACCGCCAGCGCAGTCTATAACATTTTCAAATAGTTTTCAAATAGCAATTATTTATTACCTGAAATGCATTTTCATGTGCTTGCAGGAGCCTCAACCTCCTTTGTGTCAGGGAAGAGGACGCCGGCGCTCAGCGTAGCAAATTTTGGTATAATATGGTAAAGGAGATTACAGGCTTTGGCAAAAGAACATGTTTGTGAAAATTGCGGAAAAACTTGGCGACTGGAATACCCCGTAATACTTACGGTTAAAGTGTTGACGTGCCCGGATTGCGGCCGGTTCAAGTTTCACCTTGAATCAGCGGCTAGCGGAAAGCCGTTTCTCGAAAGCATGAAGGCCGTAAAATAGATTATTGCCTTTTTCTGATGGCTCTCCAGCTTTTTCCAAAAGAAAAACCCTACGCAGTTTAGCATATAGGGCTTGAACCCCTGCCGCTCTCCACGGATAATACCAGTTAAAATAGCCTATGCCCGTTAATGTAGTGCGAAGCAACCTACCCATTATGATATTTGTGCTAATGTTAGAAAAAACGGGGCTCAATAAGCCACGGCACAGAGCCATTCTACCGTGGCTGCCGTGACCGGTTAAAGATGGCGAAACAGAAAGGGTTAGTAACCGTGCCCGGCAAGGTCAAGAAACTATTTAAAGCATTTCTTAACGAACTATTAACCGAACTATTAAACGGAATATTTTACGAACCCCTAGATAAGCTGCAAGCCTATTGCCGGGACAACAAGAAAAAGGTGCTGGCGATAATTATCGCCCTGGTTGTGTTCGGCTACGGGATGCGGCAGCTAACCCTGGTACCCGCCCTCTGTAGTAACTGTCATGAAACATACCCTTTCTTTAAGAGCTGGCAACAATCCATTCATTCCACAGTACCATGCGACGCTTGCCATAAGCCGCCCGGGATAGTTAAGGGGATGAATAGGGCATACCTTGAATTCACCGCTCCCAATAAACCCGACAGCCGGCTTGAGGCACGGGTTATCGGTAAAACACTCCCCAATGAGGTGTGCGAACAGTGTCACTCAATGAACAGAACATTTACGTTTGGCGGTGGCTTAATCGTGCCCCATGAGAAGCACCTCGAACAAGGAGTTAGATGCACGACATGCCACTCAAACATCGCCCATGCCGAAGGCGGCGAAAAAGCCGAAAGGCCCAAAATGGAAACCTGCATGCAATGCCATAACGGTAAAAAGGCGCCCGAAAACTGCGGGGTGTGCCATATCACGACAGTGGACCCATCAAGCGACTATTATAATCCCTATTAACATGAAACAATTACACGTTTCTCTGGATATTTTACTGTTTCGAATAATATAAAAACCTCTTTTGTGGGTATAGAGTTTCAGAGGAAGGGGTGTAAAACGGAATGAGACTGTATGTGGGAAACCTAAGTTATACTACGGACGAGGCTACCCTCCAGAAACTCTTTAGCAAGCATGGGGATGTCGAATCGGTCAACGTTATCATCGATAGAGATACCGGCCGAAGCAAGGGATTTGGATTTATCGATATGCCAAACGATAAGCAAGCAAAAGAAGCGATACTTGCGCTTAACGGGAGCGAGATCGAGGGGCGCACGATTAAGGTGAGCGAGGCAAAACCGCAAGAACGCCGCGAAGGCCCAAGACGAGCCTTTGGCGGTGGACGCAGATAACGAGCTTGTCCCGAGTCTAGTTGAAATTAAGAGGCGACCCAGTTAGCCTAAGGTTGGTAACTAATCAATCTAGGCAAAGGAGCTACCATGAAGTTATAAACTCTTGCGGGCACGAAGTTCCCCTTGCCACATATCAGACATTTAACCAGGGGGAGAAGATGCAAGAGGGCGTCTATAGCAAGCTTATCTTAGGAGTCGTTAGGCAGGCTTTAAGAGAAACCCCAAACGCCCAGAGCCAGCGGTGGAGCGAGGCTGTCTGCTGTAGTGAGGCCGTTCGCCTACTGACTAATCATTTTCAGTTTTTGCATAATCTCTTCGTGTTCTGCAAGATACTCATAATGGGTTTGTACATCAGAAAGCGTTTCCTCTGTTAAAACAAGTGATTCGGATGGAAAGTTCTCAAACACCTCATAAAACGAAATAAGGGGCCGTCAGAGTGTAGCTTGAGCCATAACCATAGGCCTTGAGGCAAAAGGAAATAATGGCTTGCCAAAGCCAACTTCTTGGGCGCTCCCCGGAACGGGCAATCTTCAAAATTATTGAGCGGTTGTGCCTTTATGCATCTGCTTAAGCTTATTGTTTCTTCTTTTTTGCAACCTTTTTCTTTGCTATTTGAGCAGCTTGCAATGCAACTGTGTCAAAATCATTGTCTAAACTTTTTGCTTCATTCTTCTTGTACTGATCAAAATGTTTTTCCGCTGTTTCTACCGCCAGCTCATGCGACACTTTACCTGCATCCGTTAGGATATCTCTGTCGTTTAGTTTTAAAAAGCCATGGAGCTTTTCTATCCAATCTTTCATGTGCATCGGCACGCGCCGCATAGCCTGACCTTCAGCAAACACAAGATACTGCTCAACAAGATTGTTGAGTGCAAGAAGTTCCGGCTCTGTTAAATAGTTTTTAGCAATTGTCACATCATCTTTTCGGGGCTTTGTCCCCCGCCATGAAGTAAGTCCCATAAATGGCTTTGTGCTGTCCGCACGGGTGCTAATAATCTCTGGGGCAGTTTGGCCAGTAATGGCGTAGTGTACCTTGTTTTGAACTGTTTTAAAAAACAGGATACTTGTTTCATCGGTCGGATCATAGTCAACACTGGTCGCGTAGATATCTGTGATTTTGCGATAGAATCTCTTTTCGGAAGTGCGGATATCTTGAATGCGCTGAAGTAGCTCTTCGAAATAATCAAAAGGTAGGTCTGGATTTTTAAGGCGTTCGTCGTCTAAAACAAAACCCTTGACGATATATTCACGTAGACGGGCGGTTGCCCACTGGCGAAAAGCTGTTGCAATAGAGCTTTTGACGCGGTAGCCAACAGAGATAATGAGATCGAGGTTATAAAAATCAACATCTCTTTCGACTTCTCTCCCGCCTTCATTCTGAACTATTCGGAATTTCCTAATAGTTGAATCTTTGCTCAATTCTCCCTCTTGATAAATGTTCTTTATGTGTTCATTAATGGTTGGAACGGTAACCTGAAAAAGCTCGGCCAAGAGTTTTTGCGTAAGCCATACCGTCTCACCGTCAAAACGGACATCAATCTTAGTTTTGCCATTTTCGGATTTATAGATGATTAGTTGTGATTCTGGGTTGTTTTTCATAATAATAACATTCTCTTTGTTTTACTTTGCGCCCTTATTATACAACGGGTTCGCATGGCCTAAAATGGTATTTTGTTGTGTTGGCATACAGAAAATGCCAGTTTGATTGCTTAGTTCTGTAAATCCACTGCCACTGAAACCTTTACCCTGGAAGCGAATCAACTTATCACGTTCAAAGCTGACAGCACTTGTGCAGCGGCTGTGGTGACGTCCCCTGCTGCTGGCTTGTTAAGGTAAGCACCAATCCAGGGCGTAAAGAAATGCGGCCCTCGTAAGGCCGCATTTCACAAACTCCTTAACTCCTAAATATATAGGGCACTTATGCATTAATGACCTACTTGGCGTTCTCACGCTTGCCGGTACCTGAGAAACCGCCTACCCAGGAGCCATCGTCTGCATTGAGAATTACATAGAAGGTATCGAAATACCATTCGCCAGCGCTCCCATCATCGCCATACATGTGGCCGCCGCTCGCCAATTGATGTATGCCTTTAAACCCAATAATCCAGCGATTGCCATTCCAACTTGTAACAGATCCGTCAGCGGGTTGTATTTTTACATAGCGAGCTTTAACGCTTGAAGCTTTGTCGTAACCCGGGCAGAGCACCAAAGCCGCCTTAATCGCCTGCTCCTCGGAAAGTTTCGATTCGCTTGTGGGCATATCGAGTTTGAGGCCGTTTTTCCCCCAATCTCGTGCTTCTTCAGAATCTAAAGGAGACAGGCTTTGGCCAACCTGCGCGTTGGCGACAGGGCTTTGTCCCACCTGCGCGTGAATAAAAATCCCGACCCCGATAACTATAGAAAGCGCTATCATGGCTATGAGTTTGACAAGAAGTGATCGTCTCATCGTATCTATCCTTTCTTTATCGTGTCTCACGCGTATCCCATATGCCGAAATTATGATTGTTTACCCAGTAACGGCCTTGCCAACTTTGAAGACCGCTATCAGTGGGCGCTTTTGATAGATTTGCAAGGGACCAATAACCCAGCTTGATGTCCAAGTATACGTTGTCGAAGAAGACATAGTCGTTAGTTTCGCCAGGCGTTCTAGGATTGCTGTCGTACCCGGTCTCACCAAAAACTTGAGCATCTTGGGGAACATGAGTTGTTGCATTAAACGGACCCTTTGCTGGCCCCAAGAAATACCCATTTTGGTAGGCGTAGTACTTGTTATTGAGCCACCTCATTTCATAGGTAATGGGTGATGATGATACGGGGGCAGCCCATTGAGCCTCTTGATAACTGCCACCATCATCGATCCATCCAACGAACGTAATTAGGCCGGGATAACCAATTCCCGCCCTCTTTATCCAGCCTACTTGCCCGAAGGTTTTGTAGGTAGTATTTGCAAGCATTACCCATGCACCCGACAAAGCAGTATTTACAATTAAGCGTGGGTAACCGCCCGTGAAATAGTCGCCCTGTATATCTCCCTTGACTGCTATTAAGCTACCGATTGTCTGATGCCCGCCGTCAAAGTAGTTTGCTGCAAAGGCTGCTGAAGGCATCAAAAGGCATGACAAGAAACTTAATACCACGATGCCAAAACATAACTTCCTCATAATTGCCTCCTAGGCCTAGTTCTATTAGTGGCATAAGCATAGTGCCGTGTCAAAGCAATATTTACTCATGAGCGGCCAGCCGATACAGCCAACTACTAATACGATTGAGAGCAGAAACTCCTCCTGATTCCATAGGCGCACCCCTTCTGTTTCTGTTGCAATGAACGCAGCTGTCTTTTGAGCATAGGAAATTGTCAATGAATCACCACGCGAGCTTGACCCGAGTCTAGTTGAAATTAAGAGGCGACCCAGTTAGCCTAAGGTTGGTAACTAATCAATCATAGACAAAGGAGCCGCCATGAAAAAACAGTACAGCAAAAGGAACAAGAAATCTACAGGAAAGAAAGTTCAGGAAGCGTTGGAGACGGTAACGGTAGAGTTGCCACTTCCGATTGCCGAGATCCTGGCCGGCGTAGAAGTAGAAATTGAAGAACTTGCAGGAAGAGCTGGTATGCTTATTATCGAATGCGCTATGGCTTCAGAAGTGGATAGGAAGGCCGGCAGACGATACGCCCATATACCGAATAGGGAGAATACCCGCTGGGGAGCCCAGAAAGGATCAATTGTATACGCCGGAAGAAAGGTTGAAATAGAAAGGCCTCGGGTTAGAAACACCTCAGGCCAAGAAGTCCCCCTTGCCACATACCAGGCATTTAGCCAGGGGGAGAAGATGAAGCAAGCGGTATACGACAAACTTATCTTAGGGGTGTCTTCCAGAAACTATGAATATCCGAGCGTCATCACGAAGCAATACAACGGTTTTAGTCTTCCTTCATGGTATATCCTGCCGCAGTGTCCCCAGTCTACTTGGGCTTGCTCTCCTGGTTCTGTCTCATAGCGCGCAGTCGCTGTTTCCGTTAATGGCCGCAGTGGTCGCATGTAGTCTCTTAAAATGCTAGCTTGGCCCATGTAGCCCTTTTTCTTGATCTCTTTGAGCATCTTAACCGCATTGGCCATGTCGTCATTAAGCATACGCATGCGGATGTATGGCTTAAACTCATCGAGTTTCGATACAACTGGTGGGCGCTGTGCATAGTGTGGTGGCTCTTTTTTGTTCTAGATACTTTCGTACTGTCTTTGGGTCTCTGCCGGTAACTTGAGCAATCTGCGTGATGCTCAAGCCCTGGCGTTTCAAATCCTTAATGTCCATCATTTCCTCCCCGTCTACCATTGGCAACCTCCTTGATTGGGTTGCCTTAATAGTTCGTCTTAAAGTAGGGAATTTTCAATCGGTACTTTTAGGGATTTTACAACCGTTGGTGGCACTATGGCTTTACCGCAGCTCTCGGGAAGGGCCGGGGATTGTTCTCTATGACTATCAGAGAACCCGGGCAAGCAAACATCCCAACCGATTTCTAGCTGGTTTTAAAGGGTATCTACACGTTGACGGTTATGCCGGTTACAACGCTCTCACCAATATCACTTTGGTCGGGTGTTGGGCCCATGCCCGGCGTAAATTTGACGAGGCCCTTAAAGCGTTACCGGCTGAAAAGAGCAATGCTCAAGTAGCCGCCAAAGAGGGGTTGGAATTCTGTAACCGGCTCTTTGCTATCGAGCGAAAAATAAAAGAGCTTTCAGCTGAAGAGCGCTACAAAATCCGGTTGGAACGCAGCCGACCGCTGGTTGATGATTTCTATGCCTGGTTAAAATATCAAAAACCAAGGGTGCTGCCGAAAAGCGCGTTTGGTCAAGCGATTAACTATTGCTTAAACCAGCGTGAGCGCCTCGTGGCCTTTTTAATAGACGGTCGCCTGGAGCTTGACAATAACCGCAGTGAACGTTCGATTAAGCCTTTCGTGATCGGGCGGAAGAACTGGTTATTTGCCAATACCCCTAGAGGGGCCAAGGCCAGTGCAACGATCTACAGCATTGTTGAAACAGCCAAGGAAAACGGCTTAAATCCATTCGCTTACCTGAAGTATCTATTTGAAAAACTGCCTAACGTTGATATTTTTGACGAG
>Ga0210039_1000895_pt1 | contig 29844 bp, 29 predicted proteins | sample CryGeyCG2114_250_3_FD_185460 | JGI IMG/M metagenome (GOLD analysis project Ga0210039, IMG submission 185460) | Groundwater microbial communities from aquifer - Crystal Geyser CG17_big_fil_post_rev_8/21/14_2.50 (SPAdes) (version 2) | ecosystem: Environmental > Aquatic > Deep subsurface >...
GCAGATAGAATCAATAATGTTTTCCATATCAAGACCTCCTTCTCCCGTTTGGTGATTCTAACGAGATAATGCGAGGTCTTGATCTATTTTGCAAGACCTTACTTGCCTACTAAGAATTTACAGTACCTTGATAATTTATGAACAAGTACTAGCGCTGGCAAGCATAATGCTGTAATTTATAGATAGCTATTAATCACAAATTGTCACATAAGTTACTAATGGATTATTGCATACGGTAAGCGGGGAGGGAATCTTTTGAAACTGGAAAAAGAGAACAACAAGAATTGGATGAGCATTCTGGTCCTTTTCCTTCTAGCGGCGCTCGCGAGTTTTGTGGTTGCAGGTTGCTCGGGGGGCGGCGAAGAGAAGACAACCGGGGCATCTGAAGGAGGCTCACCGATCGCCAAGCAGGAACAAGCACAGGAATCACGGGTAAAAGATGTTAAGGACGCTTCGCAGCTCTATATCGACAACTGCGGCGCTTGCCACGGGCACGATGGAAGCGGCACCGTTGGCCCCTCCATAAAAGGGACGGCGTTTACCGTTGAGCAGGTCAAGAAGCAAATCGAGACCGGCACCAAGAGCGGCCAGGATGTCGTAATGCCGGGCTTCAAGGGCGGAGAGCTTTCGGATGGGCAGATCAATATAATCGCCGGCTATGTAAAAGACAAACTAAAGTAGGCCTCAAGGGGCAGTTAATTCTTAATAGTAACAAAAAGCAAATTACGAGAAGACATAGGGCGGAGTCAAGCCCCGTCCTATTTTTGTTAAGCGTGTTTATGGGAATAGACCGGATAGAAGCAGTGTTTAAGTTCTTCAGGTATTTGACATAGGGGTGATACTATGGCTAAGAAGCTCGTGTCAGGCATAATAGGGTTGCTGCCGCTTCCGTTAACCCTGGTAACCGTTGCAAATAACGAAAATGTTTCCGACATATTTACGGCCTCATGGATCGGGGTTTTATGTACCGACCCGCTCTATATCGGCGTGGGCATCAACGCTTCCCACTACGCGCATTCGCTGATTGAGGATAACGGCGAATTTACCGTCAATATCATGGAGGAGGGCTTTGAGAGGGAAATCGATCTTCTCGGAAGGCTGTCCGGGCGGGATGTCGATAAGTTCGAGCAAGCGCGCCTCACTGCGTATCCGGCAAAAGAAGTTAAAGCGCCGACCGTTCTTGAGGCCGCAATCAGCATTGAGTGCAAAGTCCAGGAAGTTTTACGTTTGGGAACCCATGACTACTATATCGGGCGTGTCGTGGCGACTCACGTTGAAGAACTGGTTCTCAAGGATGATAAGCTTAATGTCGAAGCCCTCAGGCCGATCGTCTTTGCGGCCGAAGCATACTGGGCGATCGGGCGGAAAATAGGCCAAATGGGTAAAACCGGTCGGTTGCGCGCCGGCTAGAAATCTGATACATTAGCCTTATTACCAGCAATAATACCTGCGTTGACTGTTAAATTCCACCAGGACACCGACGATGTATGCCTGCTCGATTAAAAAATAGCAAAATACTATTGACAAAAATACCCCTAGGGGGTATAAATAAAGAAAAAGGAGTGATTGGTTGATGGCAGAGAATATCGTTACTATAAGTGACGCTCAATTTGATTCCGAAGTATTGAAATCGAATAAGCCGGTAATAGTTGATTTTTGGGCTCCCTGGTGTGGGCCGTGCAAGATAGTCGGGCCGAGGCTCGAGGAAATTGCCAAGGAGTATGACGGAAAGGTGAAGATCGCCAAGATCAACGTCGATGACGAGCGCGAATGGGCGGGCAGGTTCGGCGTAATGAGCATCCCAACACTTATGCTCTTCAAAGACGGGCAGGCGGCCGGTCAAATTATCGGCGCAGTCCCGAAAGAAGAGATTATTCGCCAGTTTGGCCTTTAATAGCACTATTAGTTCTAAGTTTTAGTTTTTTATCTAACTTCTGCAGTTTGATTTTTGTTTTTTAAAGTTTGAACCGGTTCTACCGGTTGATTGGAGGGAATATGCCAACTTATCAGTTCTTTTGCGATGATTGCGGCAAAGACTTTGAGTTTTTCTTGATGAGGATGGCCCGTGATACGGATAAAGTATGCCCGAGCTGCGGGGGAGGAAACGTAAGACAGGTCTATCGCGACTTCTTCGGATATGCGGCGACGGGTCGTTCGTCAAGCGGCGGTTGTTCTGATGGTGGATACTCCGGCGGAGGCTGCGGAACCGGCGGCTTTAGCTGAGGAGGATAGGTACATTCGGGCCGGAGGCCTGAGTGATAACATACACCCCGCGTATGCGGGGGCTGGGAATATTTAGGGCCTTCTTCGGAGGGCCTTCATTGTTAAACATGCCTGCTTACCATGAATATCCGCACTAAGCGAGTTATGCTATACTGTGCCTGGCAACGGTACTCATGTTATACTATGGTGTGTAGCAAGAAGTATTCATCAAGGCTAGGTTTGGTGAAAGGAGATTGTTTTGTCGGAAAGAAAGACCGTATTAAAAGTACTAGGAATCGTTGCCATAATCGGGCTCTTGCTTATTCTGGCCGCAGGCTGCGGGGGCAACAAAGCCGCCGATAGCACGCAAGGCCAACAGACCAACGTGCAGCAAAGCGCGACACAGCAGACCGTTGTAAAGGGACCTCGCGTGCTGTTGTTCTCGGCCACTTGGTGACCGTCATGCAGAAAGGTAAAGCCGCTAGTTGAGCAGGCTAAGAACGAGTTCGAGAGCAAAGTCCCATTTGATTTTTATGATGTGGATAATCAGGCCAATGCCGATATGGCCAACAAATACGGTGCACAATACATCCCGACGCTCGTGTTCATCGGAAAAGACGGAAACGTTGTGAACAAGATAGTCGGCGAAACAACTAAAGATGTGTTAGACAAGAACGTTAAGAAAATTATGAATTAAGACCCTTATTGCAATAAAGGAGAGGTGAGGGCATGGCAGTTTATGATCGTGAAGAAGAGGCCAAACGGATTATAACGAGGCTGAAAAGGCTTGAGGGCCAGCTTCGAGGTCTCCAGCGATTGGTAGAAATGGGTGAGGACTGCGAGAGCGTTCTCACGCAATTTGCAGCGGCGAAAGGGGCGTTTCAGCGGGTAGGTGAGATTATTCTAGCCAGCACAATCCGGAATTGTGTTAAAAAGGAATCTGATGATAAGACTCCCGGTGAGAGTATTGAATCGGCCATTGCCCTTTTTGAGCAGTACGTAAGACATCTCCAGTAGTAAGTTTTTCTATAAGATGAAGAATAGAATCGGTTTTGCAGAGCCCGGCAAAAATGGCGTTAATTATGCCGTCGGATTTGCAGAAATCCGAAATTAATGGTAAAATTTTTTTCGCAGTGCGGATGTAGCTCAGTTGGTAGAGCACGACCTTGCCAAGGTCGGGGTCGCGAGTTCGAGTCTCGTCATCCGCTCAATAGTTTGGGAGGGAACTCTTTGGGAATGTTCTCTCCCATATTTATCACATCACGGCGACGTGGCCGAGTGGCTTAGGCAATGGTCTGCAAAACCATGTACACCGGTTCGACTCCGGTCGTCGCCTCCAATTCAATAAGGGCGCTTAGCTCAGGGGGAGAGTACTTCCTTGACGCGGAAGGGGTCAGAGGTTCAAATCCTCTAGCGCCCACAGGTCAGAGGCTTAGGATCACCAAGATAGGGGTTCTAGGCTTTTTCCGTGGGTGCATACTAAGTGCAGCGTGGCGTGAGCGTTCCCCGCTAATTCTCTTTAAGGAAAGTCAGGGCGATTCACCATAAAGATCTAAGCGCCGGCAAAGAAGGCCGTCATCATATACATGAAACATTAGTTTACACCCATATCCTTAACCGTGGCCCGGCTGGGGTTCGTAGCCCGGTAGATATGTTGTAAGGTTAAATAAGGCAGTTTTAGACAGTATTATATACCGATCCGCATAAGACACCATGATAAAATAGCGTTTAGTCAAAACAGGTGCATTTAGCATTGATTATAGCGACAAGTGATGTATTTCTAGAGGCGCCTTATATGGGCACAAATAGCAATTTTGGAGTATTATGCGGATCAGTATAAACATAGTTAGGCGGCCATAACAATTCCATGTTGCATTGACAAGTGTCACGTGATAGCTTACTATTGATGCATGATCAAGACGTTTGCCGATAGGCATACGCAAGAGTTTTACCAAAAGGGTAAATCAAAGCGTTTTCCGCCGGAAATCAATAAGCGGGCAATCCGCAAGCTGGAATACGTCGACTTGGCAACGGGTTTGGATGACTTGAAGGTTCCCCCAAGCAATCGACTCCACGAACTCGAACGAGAACGGCAGGGACAGTATTCGATCTCCGTCAATGATCAATGGCGCATATGTTTCCGGTTTGTCAACGGCGACGCCTACGACATAGAACTTACGGACTACCACTAAGATGAGGTGTAAAATATGAGTATTCAGAATATTGGAGAGCGTAAAATTCGACCGACTCATCCCGGCGAGATGCTGCGCGAGGATTTTTTGCCGGATTACGGCCTCACCGTGTCGAGTCTTGCTAGGGCGCTTGGTGTGTCGCGCCAGACGGTCAATGAGTTGGTCCGGGAACGTCGGGCAGTCAGCCCCGAGATGGCGCTTCGCCTCGCCCGCTTGTTCGGCAATACGCCGGAGTTTTGGCTCAAAGCTCAGCGTGCCGTAGATCTTTGGGAGGCAGCGCGGGCCAGCAAGAAGAAGATTGAGCGTATCAATCCATTGAGTGTCGCATAGCACTTGAAGTAGAAAAATGAAGGAGAATTAAAAAGCGCCTAACAAGTAAATCCAGCGGACGGCTAAGCGCCACCGCTGATTTCAGACGTTATGCCGCTTTATTGAGCAAGGTCGGGTGCGCTACTAAGACATCTGTATTCTCATATATCGAAGAGATGTGAAAGATGAAACAGAACAAACAGTTCACTTTTGCATACAACCCTCTGTTCCGAGTTATTGCAACTTGGATGTGGTGGTTCGTCGGTGCAGCATTGACAGTACTAATCATTTTGGCAATCCAAGGAGTGCAACTGGCATCGGCTTCGAAAGTGTTGGCGGGAGAGAGAGCATACCTTGCTGTATACATCGAGATCGTCTCCGTAGGTTTGCTTCCTCTGTTGTTCACTTTGATTTGCAGGGATGAATTGGCGCAATATGGGCTTGCCCGTCAGGGGTTGGCAAAGTCCCTGTTGCTATCATCGCTATTCGTAGTGGTAATGTTTGGTTTTGGCTATCTGATGACGGGGCGATTGATAACCGACAGTCGTCCAACGTTACATCTAGGTTTTCCCTGGAATCTTTGGTATGCTCTATTGGGAATAATCGCCTGGGGGCCATTGGAGGTTTTCTTCTTCGTTTGGCTAGTCGTCAATACCGACAACATATTCAAGAGCAGGATGAGAGCAAATCCCTGGGGACTCATCATAACCGTTTTGCTCTTTGCTCTGATACACATCTTAACCACAAACATATCGAACGCCATCTATACTAGTGCGATTTTTCTTGTTCTGGGTCTTATCTACAAATACACCCGAAACGTAGTCGGACCTATGATTGCTTGGGCTCTGATAAATGGGCAAGTATGGTACATAGCGCGATTGCTATTCTGAATTGTTAAAGCAGGCTAACAAAGCGTGCAGTGGACAGTGGGGATTCACCCCGCTAAATTGGATTTATGCTACGCCCAAGCAGAATCCTGCTCGCGGAGCGAGTACACGCCCGCCCCACTGCCACTAACGCCAGCCGTTATGCCCGAACAAATTCATAAGGAGAAACAACAATGTCTATTTGTATTGACTTTTTCTATTTCATGAAAAACGACCCTGACAAAATTCGGGAAGTTGTTCCCGCTCATATTGCATATTGGAAAAATAATAATTTTGAAAAGTATATCGGGGGACCATTTGCCGACAGAAGTGGTGGCTTAATATCTTTTGAGGCTATGGGCCTTGCAGATGCTACGGCGATAATCGAAAAAGACCCTTTTATCGTTCATGGCTTGATTGCAGAAAAATGGATAAAGGAATGGATGCCCGAAAAGTAAAAGACAGTCTAAATCGATTGCTTCAGCATCTCCCGGTAAAGATGCCGTCCACAGGATGGTCGTTTGCATGCACCGCCCCCTGCCGATGCAGTAATTCCTGAAAACGAACCATGGACGTGCATGTTCAGTTGAACGTGATTGCAAATGGTAAACCGGGCTGCCTTCCCGCTCAAAATGCCGGGTGTAGCGGGGCATCATGTTATTTGGGATTCAAGGCTCCATCGAAAACCGCAGGCCGTTTTCTGGCCGAAAAGAGAGGTTTAAGAAAAACGCCGTCCTCGGACAAGCTTTTTACGAAAATATCGGTGCCCACGCTGCGGAAGCTGAATCCTTGATTTGGGAAACCATTGACAACACCGATGAACGTACAGGAATTGAAGTTGTTAATTTGTGGGTGGATGCTATTAATCTGGCCGGACTTGTAACATTATCCAATTATGACCGCCCCAATAACGAAAACGTGGATATTCCTTTTGCATCAGGTTGCCAAAGTATCTGGTCCCCGTTTACCCCTCAGCCCTACGGGCAGCAGCTCAACTCGGGGCGTTAGGCGGAGAGGCTGCTTGACATACACAATATGGTATAGTACATTTATGATATGTGGGAAATTTATGAGCACCGGCGCGTTGCTAAAGAGATGGAACAATTACCTATTCAGGTCCTCAAACGTTATGAAAAATGGAAAGATATTGTAAGAATAACGGGACCGGAGGGGCTCAGACTCATCAAGGGATTCCATGATGAAGCTTTACATGGTGAACATAAAGGACATCGAGCTTCTAGATTGGGATACCAGTATCGGCTGATTTATAAAGTGGTTTCTCAAGAAGTTATTGTCTTAGTGATTGATATAACTGCTCACGACTATCGAAGGAGGTAAAAATATGAATCTCAAGGAATATCGTAAAGCGACGAAGACTCTTGATGTCTCAATTGGTGAATCTGTACGTATTATCCGAGAACTTCAAGGTCTAAGTCAAAATGAACTCTCAAGCTTGACAAAGATCCCCCAGTCAACAATTTCTGCAATAGAGAACGATCGAGTAAATCTTGGAGTTGAGCGTGCAAAGGCTCTTGCTCGCGCTCTAAAGTGTCATCCTGCAGTGTTATTGTTTCCAGGTTGGGATGTCAACGAAGAGTCCGTGGCCTAACCAACGCGCGTAGTCAACAAAGGGAAGTATTCGCTGGTCTTGCAGTCAATAGGGCGACTGACGCCCGAGCGTTAGGTCTTCGAAGTAAGGAAACCAAACAAACCTATTGAAAAATATGATAAAATTAAAGAGCGAACGTGTAAGAGGTGAGGATATGAGATTGGTTCTACAAGTTGAACAAGAAGTTGATGGGCGATGGTTAGCTGAAATCGCTGAACTTCCCGGTGTAATGGCTTACGGACAGACGCCAAATGAGGCAAGGGCAAAGGCTCAAGCACTTGCTTTGCGCGTTATAGCTGATCGCCTCGAACACGGCGAAGAAAGCCCAGATTTACAAAACATTACCTTTGCGGCCGCATAAGTACCTGGCCGAGCACACGCGCGAGGCAAGTGCTTGCTGCTCTACTACGAATAGGGTGGGTGGTCAAACGCGAATCGGGTTCCTCGCACAAGGTCCTATCAAGATCGGGATATCCAGATTACACTTTTGCTTTTCATGACAAAGAGGAAATCGGCCCTAAGATGCTTTCACGCATTTCGAAACATACCGGATTGCGACCAGAGGATTTATAGTGTGCCGATAGGACGTTTGGATACGGTAACCGTCACCGGCCGACCTTTAAATACCGCCTTCACTTTATGATTCTTCAATAGCAGTTCAACTCTTAGGGTACGTTCGAAGATAATTTTAGAGAGGATTATATGCCGATCCATATAACGCGCCATGATAAAACAGCATTTCTTCAAAACAGATGCACTTAGCATGGATTATAGCGACAATTGGTGTATTTCTGGAGGCGTCTTATATGGGCACAAATAGCAATTTTGGAGTATTATGCGGGTCGGTATAAGCATAGTTATGTTAATAAATAAAATACCTACCTACCTATGGATGGGAAAATATTGAATATAAAGCAAGGCATTAAGGTCAAAATAGTATTAAAACAAGACCAAAAAAGCGGCAAACTAACCGAAGGAGTTGTCAAAGATATTTTGACAAAGTCTCCTTCACATCCTCATGGCATAAAAGTAAGATTAACTAGTGGAGAGATAGGACGAGTCAAAGAGATATGCAAATGACACTTCTCATTGGCGCTTTTTACTAAACCGAATGCCCTGCACTCAACCGTTGTTCTTTTAACCGGTCGTTGTAAAATGAAGTGCAAACCTAACAATCCATTCCAGCGGATGCTTAAACGGCCAAAAACACGCCGTTTAACCACCACTGAATTAAAGCGTTAGGAATTAAAATCAAATGATAACAACGATATTAATAAAATTAATATCGAATAGCAGTCTATGAATCATAGCGGTATACTAAAGTAAGAATAAGAAAAAGGAGTTGACAATATGACTATCAAAACAAATGAATTAATTTCCATGGTTGAGTCGCTTCCTGTAGACATAAAAACGAAACTGGTTGAAAAAATTCTAGATAGCTTGCATCCATCGCAAAAAGAGATAGATGTGTTATGGGCAAAAGAAGCTGAAAAACGGATCGATGAAATCGGAACCGGTAAAGTCAAAACCATACCTGGCAAAGACGTTTTTAAAGAAATCAATCAGAAGCTCGCGAAATGAAATACTCCTTTCACCCCGACGCAAAGAAAGAGCTCTTAGAGGTGACCGATTACTTTGAAGAATGTCGTTTCGATCTTGGCCGGGAATTTGCAAAAGAAGTTTACTCGACAATTCAAAGAATAATTAGTTTCCCTTTGGCTTGGTCCGGTTTTTCGAAAAACACGAGGCGCTGCCTAACAAACCGATTCCCTTTTGCGGTAGTCTATCAAGTCGTCGATGATGAAATTATAATTATCGCGATTATGCAGCTAAACAGAAAACCTGGCTATTGGAAAAAAAGGATAAAATAAACATAAAGGTCTCGAAGACTTCTTCTACACAGGAAAGAAGAAAGGGATAAAACCTGAACACGCCGATCGGCTTAAGAGAATTCTTGATAGATTAAATGCTGCAAATGAAATAAAAGATATGAATTATCCAGGTTCTAACTTGCACAAACTAACAGGAGATAAAAAAGACCAATATGCTGTGAAGGTATCCGGGAATTGGAGAGTGTTTTTCGAGTTTGTTGATGGCGGTGCTTATGTCGTCGATTATGACGATTATCATTAAGGGGTGAAAGCGTGAAAAGACAACCAACGCATCCTGGTAAGATTATAAAAGAAGATTATTTAAAACCTTTATCCCTAACCATAAACGAGTTAGCATCGATTCTTGGTATCTCAAGAAAGACATTATCAAAGATTATAAATGAAAGAAGTGCTGTTACTCCGAATATGGCACTTCGTTTATCTCGCGCGTTTGATACGACCCCTGATTTTTGGCTTAATCTGCAAAAGAATTATGATTTATGGCAGGCCGAGCATGCATCAAATGAGTGGCAGAGGGTGAAACCGCTCTCTTCTCAATTACTTCACTCACGTATATAGGATAGGGAAGCCCATGCATCTTGGCATTCATTCGCAACCCACCTATTGGAAGGCGGTTATGATATTCGAACGGTCCAGGAACTCCTGGGTCACAAAGACGTAAAAACAACCATGATTTACACACATGTCCTCAACCGTGGACCGGCTGGGGTTCGCAGCCCAATCGATATGTTGTAAGGTTAAATAAGGCAGTTTAGAGAGGATTATATACCGATCCGTATAAGACACCATAGTAAAACAGCGTTTAGTTAAAACAGGTTCATTTAGCACTGGTTATAGCAACAAGCGATGTATTTCTAGAGGCGTCTTATACGGGCACAAGCAGCAATTTTGGAGTATTATGCGGATTAGTATAAACATTGTTCGTCCGCCCGCCTGCGGCGAACGAACCAGCACGGCTCATCCGCGGCCCCGTTATGCGTCTGAAAAATTATAATAGAAAATCTTGATTTTTCGCAAACAAGACTACATTATTAAATAGCAAAGGATAATTGATAAATTATTTGAGGTGAAAAGATAATGAAAACAATAAAATATGTTTATTGGGAAGACGAGGGAATGTGGCTTGGTTATCTAGCCGAATATCCTGATTATATGACCCAAGGGGGAACCCTTGATGAATTAAAAGAAAACTTAAAAGATATATATAAGGAATTAACCAGTAGTTCGATTCCGTCAGTTCGTAAAGTTGCTGAGCTGAAAGTCTCGTGAAACGAAAAGACTTAATTAAGAAAATCGAGGAAATGGGATGTGCATTTATAAGACGCGGTGGAAATCACGATTGGTACCAAAATCCCGAGACTAAAATTTCCCAGCCTATCCCAAGACATCGAGAAATCAACGAAAGCCTTGCCAGACATATTATAAAAATGCTTGGGAAAGACGCATAACTACAGGCCGACGTGATGATTTGTTACGTATTGATCGCATGCTTTAAATTATCAACAAAGCGCCTAACAAATCACTCCAGCGGGCGGTGACAGTCCTCGGCAAGCGAAGCATTACCGCAGACGCCGCACTGAGGCTTGCAAGGTTCTTTGCTGCCACCCAACAACACGATTCAGCGGAAGCCTAGCTAACAGCAAAAATCTTGGAAGAACACCACATAATTCGCGTTCCGGTTGTTAACAAAGGGGACATTCCCACGCCGTGTCTCCGGGAGAACCAAGCGGAGATAGCTCCGGGACTCGTTCTTGCCAACACGCCGAACGTTACTAATAGTATGGCTAAAAAAAATTATTCCGCATCCTCACGCATTCTTGAAAAGAGATATACCAGGTAAAGAAGTTGATTAGCTTGGCCTGAGAGCCATTGTTTCTATGCTAAAAAAGTATTACGTGATTTATGCCTGGGGAGGTATAGGATGAGGAGCCCGCGTATCAATATAATGAAGAGGAACCACCGGGGGCTAAGGCCCAAGAGCAATAAACCAAGCACTATTCTTGTCTAATCGAACTAATTATTCTTGTTTAATCAAACCAATAAATCTAGCATTTATGCAGCTAATGGCCTTAGCCTCCCTAATTTTACGCATCATCTTATAGGCATCGAGAGAGCTAACCCGTGGTTACCCCGCATCCTCTCAATTCAAACCGCACGATTATAAACCGCCCCTAAAAGTTACTCCCAAAAGCTTAAATAAACGCAAATCTAGAGGAGGGTAAGGTTAAACATACGTCATGAGGAACCCGACGTAGGCTGTGTGCACAGGGCTTATTTTAGGTAAATCTCGTCTATGGATAGTCAACCCACCCCCAGCATTTTATACTAGAGAAGGGAGTATATTATTTTGAAGAATTCGAACAGGAAAACATCATTACATATGGCACTGATTATGATGGCCGGTATTGTGTTGTTTGTCGCCGGGTGTTCTTCGGCCCCGAGGCAGCTTGTGTTTGAGGCCAAAAAGCGGGTAGAGGCGTTAAACTTTTCTAATAAAAAACCTGATGTAAAGAAAGCTATCTCGAGCAGGGGTGAGCCGAAGCCGGTGACCTTGGTGAATGAGGCCTCGCAAGAACCGTTTGATCCGGCTTCGGTAGCCGATTCGGATATTGTGACATTGACCACGTCGTACAAGGTAACAGCTCATGGCCAAGCGGATGCGGGGGGAACGTCGGGTTGGAATGGGCATTCAAAGGTCGTTATGACGACGCTGATCCCAAAAACGGTGGAGGGTAAGCAGAAGGTACTAAGCACGGATTTTAATGTAAAACCGACAAAGGTATTTGATCTGGGGGACAATCGGTACGCGCAGTTCGATGTAGGGAATGCGAAGCAGGACTTTACTATCCGGGTCATAACAAAGATCAAGCTGTTCAGGTACGACCTGTCTGTCGCGCTTAATAACAAAGCGGTAACAACTTTAAACAATAAAGACCTTAAAGAGTATCTGAAGGCCGAGAAATATATCGAGACCGGTGATCCGACGATTAAGGCGCTTGCGCAGCAGGTGAAGGGCGAAGACGAAATGGAAACGCTTAACAAGACCTATCGCTTTGTCACGAAGAATATGATTTACGATATGAAGAAGGTTAACAGCACGCACTGGGAGGCCCTGGGGGCCGCTAAGGCAGCCAGGGTAAAGAAGGGTGTGTGCGTCGAGTTTGCCGACTTGTTCGTGGCGCTTTGCAGGGCGAACGGGGTACCGGCGCGCTGTATCGGCGGCATAACGACCGAGCGCACGGCCGCGACGAAAGGTCATGCTTGGGTGGAGGCGTATACGAAGAAATACGGTTGGATTCCGTTCGACCCGACATGGGGCCAATCAAAGGGTGCAACGTTTTACAAGCTCAGGCCTTCGTACATCTATTTGAGCGATGTGAGAAACGATGATATGCTTAACAACGCCGATATCTTCGGCTACAGCTATTATGGAGTGCCGGTTGATATCGACTACAGCGCGTCCATCAGCTCATATAGGGCGGATTACCTTAATTCAATGTTGGCAAGCATTAACAAATACAAACCCGAGCTAAGCCAGATGAAGAGCCAGTTGGATGCTTTTTACGCCGCTACCGAGGCGGACAGGGCTCAGATAAACCAGACCAAGAGCTCGATCAAACAAGTAAAGAGCCAGATTGAAGCAGCCAAAGACACCGATATTGCGACATATGACAGCCTTGTTACAAAGCACAACAACCTGGTTGCGACATATAATTCGCAGATAGCCGCATTCAATAAAAAAGTCGGTGAGTATGAAGCCATGCGTAAGGCATATGAAGCGAAGCGGCAGGAAGAAAACTCCTTAATAGAACGGTATAATAAGCTTAACTAGGCATAAGGATTCAATAGGCGGTTCGGCCCCTACACTTAAGAACGATACATCACAGTCTGTGTCTGCTATTATCACAAACAGAACTATTATCACAACAAAACGGAGGTATAGATGGAAAAGATCACTGTTACCCTGCCGGATGGGGCGAAGATCGAGCTTGACCGGGGGGGCACTGCTTATGACCTGGCGGGGGCAATCGGGCCGCGGCTGCAAAAGGCTTCTGTAGCGGCCATAGTTAACGATAACCTGGTTGACTTGAGCACGAAATTGAACGAGGGCGACACCGTCTCTATTGTAACCGATCATGCTGAGCAGGGCGTCGACATCCTGCGCCACAGCACTTCGCACGTTATGGCGCAGGCGGTAAGCCGTCTTTACCCCGGCACCAAGCTTGGCATCGGCCCGACCATCGAAGGCGGGTTCTATTACGACCTCGGCCTTACGGAGCGCATCTCTGTGGATGACCTTTCGAAAATCGAAGACGAGATGAAAAATATTATCTCACAGAATTTCCCATTCGAGCGCCAGACCGTAAGCAAGGACGAAGCGCGCGAGATATTTAAAGATCAGCCGTTTAAGCTAGAACTCATCGAGGGTTTAGAAGATGAGACGATTTCCGTCTATCGCGATGGTGAGTTCGTCGATCTGTGCCGCGGCCCGCATATCCCATCGACCGGCAGGATCAAGGCGTTTAAGCTCTTAAGCGTCGCCGGCGCGTACTGGAGGGGCGACGAAACCCGTCCCATGCTCCAGAGGATTTACGGCACGGCGTTTGCTTCTAAAGAAGCGCTCAAAGAGCACATCGAAAAACTCGAGGAAGCCGAGAAGCGCGATCACAGAAAGCTTGGCCGCGAACTCGACCTTTTCACCATCGATGATCAGTTTGGCGCGGGATTGCCGCTCTGGCATCCCAAGGGCGCGATGTTGCGCAAGGTTATCGAGGATTTCTGGAAAAACGAGCACCTCAGGCGCGGCTACGAGCTTCTTATGACGCCCCACATCGCCAAGGTCGACCTGTGGCGTACGAGCGGCCACTGGGATTTCTACCGCGAAAGCATGTTCTCACCGATGGAGGTCGAGGGCACGGACTACGTCGTAAAGCCGATGAACTGCCCCGGCCACATCAAGATATATAAGAGCCACAAGCGAAGCTACCGCGAGCTACCCCTGCGCTGGGCCGAGCTTGGCACGGTCTATCGTTTCGAGAGAAGCGGCGTTCTTCACGGTTTGCTGAGGGTTCGCGGGTTTACTCAGGACGACGCGCATATCTTCTGCACGCCCGAGCAAATCGAGGGAGAGATACTCTCGGTTATCGATCTTATGCTTTACATGCTGCGTAAATTCGGCTTCGATCAGTATGACGTCTATCTCTCAACTCAGCCGGAGAAGTTCGTCGGCGAGCAGGAGAACTGGGATAAGGCGACAAACGCGCTGCGCTCCGCTCTTAAGAAAGCGGGCCTCGCGTATGAGATCGATCCGGGTGAAGGCGTCTTCTACGGTCCGAAGATCGACGTAAAAATACGCGATGCGCTGGGCAGAAGCTGGCAGTGCACGACCATCCAGGTGGACTTTAACCTCCCCGAGAGGTTCGACGTCACTTATGTTGGCGCCGACAACCGGGAGCACCGTCCGATTATGATACACAGGGCGATTTTAGGCTCGCTCGAGCGCTTCATCGGCGTGCTTATCGAGCACTATGCCGGCGCTTTCCCGGTATGGATAGCCCCCGATCAAGTTGTTGTCCTGCCGATAGCCGATCGCCACAACGATTATTGTTTGGCTGTGGCCGAGAAGTTACGGGATATCGGTGCGAGGGTGCGGGTTGACTTGCGCACGGAATCCGTCAACAAAAAGATAAGAGACGCACAGCTTATGAAAGTGCCCTACATGCTTGTGGCCGGCGATAAAGAAATTGAGAACAACCAGGTTGCCGTTCGCGACCGCACCGGAAACCGCGGCCCTGTTGCACTGGACGCGTTTATCGCTGAGTTAAAGACAGCCATGCAGCCCCCGGAGGTAGAGTCGTCGATAAAGGCCGCCGATGGAGGAGAAAAACAAGCGTAAGGGATAAAAACTTGCTGGACAACATAAAAGATAACATAGTATACTATTGTTCGATCTAATTTCTAATTTCATGCCGGTCAACTGATGATTGGTAGAGTATTAGGATTTATAAGTGTATAAATTACGTCGAAATCAAATACAGGAAAGAAGAAGTCTTTAAGTTGCTTCTCACCCCGAGATGCGTTAAATTAGAGCAGTCGAACGGGTTTGATTGTGGAACCACGTAAGGTGGGCAGCAACTGCTGTCTACCTTTTTTCGTGATAGTCTTATTTAATGTTTATTATTTGATATTTAATTACATGTTCAATAACCAAGGAGGTGGTAAAGCATCGCAACAGATGCGCGAGTAAATGAGAAAATTCGGACCCCAAGGGTTCGTCTTATCTCGGATGATGGGACTCAGCTAGGTATTAAACCGACTGACGAAGCTCTGAGAATCGCTTATGATGCGGGTTTGGATCTGGTGGAGGTCGCTCCGCAAGCCGACCCGCCGGTCTGCAGGATTATGGACTACGGCAAGTACAGGTACGAGCAGACCCAGAAGATGAAGAGGGCAAAGAAGCACTCAGCGACGATGATGCTCAAGGAGATGAAGCTCCGCCCTAAAATCGACAGCCACGATTACGAGGTCAAGAAAAAACACATCGTGCGTTTTCTTGAGGATGGCGCAAAAGTCAAGGTAACCATAATGTTCAGGGGCCGCGAGATGGCCCACACAGACCTTGGCAGAAAGCTTCTCGATCGGATTGTTGAAGAAGTAAGTGAACTGGGTAAGGTTGAAGCATACCCGAAGCTGGATGGGCGAAATATGATTATGGTATTGGCCCCGATAGTGAAGGCAGTTGTGCCTGAATAAGGTAAACCGCAACTTAAGATAATCACTTTATCACTATAAGTGCTTGAATTATCGTCCCAAACAGATGCCATGTCTGGGGCTAGGTGAGGTTGTTGTCATAACGGCAACCCACGAAGTGCAAGCTGGAAAGGAGCAAGTTATGCCGAAGATGAAAACCCACCGCGGAGCGGCAAAACGCTTCAAGGTTACAGGTACGGGCAAGCTAAAATATAAGCATGCCTTTACAAGCCATATTCTTGGCAAGAAGAGTACCAAGCGCAAACGGCATCTACGCAAAGACGCTGTAGTTGACACGACGAATGAGAGAAATCTCAAGCGCATAATGGGGATGTAAGCAATTTTGTTGTAAAGGAGTTGACAGCTAATGCCAAGGACAAGACATGCGAAAAGCACAAAGAAACGGCATAAAAAGGTATTAGAGCTGGCAAAGGGATATCGCGGCGCGAAAAGCAAGCAATATAAGGCGGCGCACGAGCAGGTGCTCCACTCCCTGTCATACGCATATAGGGATAGGAAAGCCAAAAAGCGCGACTTTAGGCAGCTCTGGATTGCAAGGATTAATGCGGGCGCAAGGCTTAACGGCCTTTCATACAGCCGCCTGGTAAACGGTCTTAAGCTGGCCGAAATCGAGGTCGACAGAAAAATCCTCGCCGATATGGCGATTCACGACCCGGAAGCTTTTGCAGAGCTTGCAACGCTAGCAAAAGAAAAACTTACTGTTTAGATCAGGGTCCGGGGTCCGGAGGCCGGGGACCGGGGTTTAAAGTACACGCGGGTCCTTTCTCGTCCTTATATGCGAGAAAGGACTTTTTATATTCGACATAAAACGAGGGAAGGTGATGAATAACGTGTCATCCCAGGCAGATCTGCAGAGAATATTAAAAGAAGGGGAGACGGCAGTCTTACAGGCCTCCAACTTAAAAGAGCTTGACGATGTCAGGGTTGAGTACCTGGGCAAAAAAGGCAAGGTCACGGCAGTGCTAAAAACCCTTGGACAGCTCTCTGGCGAAGAGAGAAAAGAGACCGGCAAAGTCGCAAACGAGGTCAGGCAGAAACTCGAGAGCGACATCGCATCCAAGCATGAGGAGCTTACAAGGGCCGAAGTCGCCGAGCGCCTGGCAACCGAGACCATCGATATAACGCTTCCGGGACGCGAGCCCGTCTACGGCCACAGGCATTTGATTTCGCAGGCGATAAAGCAGATTACGGATATATTCATCGGTTTAGGATACAAAGTGGCGGAGGGCCCGGAAATTGAACTCGACTATTACAACTTCAAAGCCCTTAATACGCCGGCCGACCATCCGGCGAGAACACTGCAGGATACATTCTATATCAAGAAACACAGCGTCCAACCGGCGGATGACGACATCGTGCTGCGTACGCATACTTCCCCGGTTCAGATAAGAGTGATGAAGTCACAACAGCCGCCGGTCTATATCATCGCCCCCGGTCGGGCGTTTAGAAGAGACGTCGCCGACCCCAGCCATACCCCGATGTTTCACCAGATAGAGGGACTGGCGGTGGATAAGCATATTACCTTCGGCGACCTTAAAGGCACGCTTGAGGAGTTTACACGGCAGATGTTCGGCAAGGACCGCAAGATCAGGCTTCGCCCGCACTTCTTTCCGTTTACGGAACCGAGCGCAGAAGTCGACGTATCGTGTGGAATCTGCAGCGGAATGGGCTGCAGGCTGTGCGGCAGCGGCTGGCTCGAAGTGCTGGGCGCCGGGATGGTCGACCCCAACGTTCTCATCGAAGTCGGCTACAACCCCGAAGAAGTAAGCGGTTTCGCGTTTGGCATGGGCGTAGAACGCATCGTATCCCTCATGTACGGCATCCCGGATATCCGGATGTTCTACGAAAACGATATGAGGTTTGTTAAACAGTTTTAGGAGGAGGATAGAGAATGTTAGTTCCTATAAATTGGTTGAAAGATTATATAGATGTTGACGTAAGCCCCGATGAACTTGCCGAGCTGCTTAACTTAACGGGAACAGCTGTTGAGAGCATAAAAACCCTGGGAGAAGGGCTCGACAATGTCAGAGTCGGGTTGCTGCTCGATGTAAAGCCGCACCCGGATGCGGATAAGCTCAGCGTTACGACGGTGAGCATCGGCCAACCGGAGACGCTGCAGATCGTGTGCGGCGCCAAGAATATCAAACCAGGCGACAAAGTGCCGGTTGCGTTAATCGGCGCACACCTTCCAAACGGTTTGGTGATTAAGCCCGCCAAGCTGAGGGGTGTTACCTCATACGGCATGCTCGCATCGCGGGCCGAGCTTGGGATGGGGGCGGATCACAGCGGTATTTACATTCTTCCCGAGGATGTTGAGGTAGGAAAGCCCCTGGCTGAGGCCTTGGGGTTGGATGATACCGTCCTTGAGCTTGAGATAACGCCAAACCGCCCCGACTGCCTCTCTATGATCGGCATGGCGCGTGAAGTCGGCGCGATTACCCAGCGCACGATGCACAAGCCGGAAGTTACCGTGACCGAATCGACGGAGAAGGCTTCCGATGTGGCAGGCGTGGAAATTCTCGACCCGGACCTTTGCCCGAGGTACTCGGCAAGGATTATCCGCAACGTAAAAGTCGGCCCCAGCCCGACCTGGATGCAGGAACGCCTGCAAAAGGCAGGTATGCGCCCGATCAACAATATCGTTGATATCACCAACTACGTGATGCTTGAGACGGGGCAACCGCTTCATGCCTTTGATTTCAATACCCTGCACGGGCACAAGATCATCGTGCGCCGGGCTAAAAATAGCGAGCACATGCAGACGCTGGACGGCGTTGTGCGCGAGCTTGACGATACTATGCTGGTTATAGCCGATGCCGACAGGCCGGTCGCGCTTGCCGGTGTTATGGGCGGCGAGAACACGGAGGTATCGGATGGGACCAAAGATATCCTTCTTGAATCCGCATATTTCGAGCCGACGTCGATAATGAGGACGTCGCGAAGCCTCGGCCTGCTTTCCGAATCGTCTTCACGCTTTGAAAAGGGAATAGACCCCAACGGCACCGTTTACGCGGCCGACCGCGCGGCAAGGTTCATGGAAGAATTGGCAGACGGCATCGTAAATAAGGGTGTTGTTGATGTCTATCCGCGCGTGATACTACCCAAGAGACTGCCGCTGAGGACGGATAGGGTAAACGCTATCTTAGGCACCAAACTGGGCGTTGACGAAATATCGAGAATTTGTAGGCGGCTTGAGTTTACGCCTGAGGTGATAGATAGGACAACCGAGATGTGGGTGAGCGTTCCGACATTCAGGCCCGACCTCGAGCGCGAGATCGACCTCATCGAGGAAGTCGCCAGGATTTACGGCTACAACAACATCAGGTCGAGTCTCCCCGAGAGCGGCGATAAGCAGGGGGGATTAAGCCTCAGGCAGAAGATTGCCGAGTCGATAAAATTGCGCTTGGTGGCGGCGGGGCTGTCGGAGGTAATAACCTATAGCTTTACCGACCCGCATGATGTCGACAAGCTGCAAGTTCCGGAAGGTGACCCCATGCGCTGGTTCGTTCGCCTGATGAACCCGCTCAGCGAAGAGGTTTCGGTGATGCGCACGACCCTCATCGGCAATTTGCTAAAGGTGCTTAAATATAATGTCAACCGAGAGCAATACGACGTACAGATATATGAGGTCGGCCATATTTTCTGGCACGAACAAGGCAAAGAGCTGCCGGATGAGGAGACAATGGTAAGCATTGCCATGACCGGCGCCCGGATACCCGACGAGTGGTATGAAAAGGCGCGCAGTGTCGACTTCTTTGATCTCAAGGGCGTTATCGAGGCGGTTTTAGATGAGGTCGATGCCGAGGGCTGGTCGGTACGTCAGTTCACGCACCCGGTCCTTCATCCGGGACGCAGCGCCGAGCTTCTTATCGGCGACGAGTCCATCGGTTTCTTCGGCGAAATTCACCCGGAGGTGCAGGCGGCCTATGACGTACCGAGGGCTTATGTCGCCGAGCTTAACCTTAATAAGCTCATCGATAAGGCCAACACGGTCAAGGGATTTACCGAGATACCAAAATACCCGGGCATATCGCTCGATCTAGCGATTCTCGTCGACGGTTCGATTTCAAACGACCGGGTGCTGGATGTTATAAAATCGGCGGGCGGCTCGTTGCTTAAGCAGGTTCGGTTGTTCGATCTTTATACCGGCAAAGGCGTCCCGGAAGGCAAGAAAAGTATGGCCTACTCGATGCTCTTCAGCGCACCCGACCGCACGCTAACCGACCAGGAGGCCCTGGACGCTCAGGAACGTATCATAAGAAAGCTCGAGAAAGAACTGGGAGCACAAGTTCGAGCATAACACTACATCCCACCCATCGCAGGGTGTATACTTAACGCGATATGCGTGCTTTTCTACTTGCGGCGGGTCTTGGGGAGAGACTGAAACCGCTGACCCTCACAAAACCGAAAGCCCTGATGCCCATTGCAAACCGGCCGTCTATTGTTAGGCTGCTGGAGCTTTTGCAACCCAACGGTGTCGAGGAAGTGTTTGTTAATCTGCATTCCTTTCCCGATGAAGTTAAGGACGTTGTGGGCGGCGGAAGCCGATGGAAGATGCGCGTTCATTACTCGCTGGAAGAAGAGCTTTTGGGTACCGCGGGGGCCATGCGTAAAATAGCGCGACTTCTTGCCGGTGACAGGTTTATCCTCATGAATACCGACATCGCTACCGACATCGATTTGGGCGGGGCGATTGAAGCTCACGAAAACAGCGGCGCAAAAGCCACGCTTGTAATGGTAAATCCACCCAAAGACCCGGATTTCCAGGAGATCGGCGTGGGCTTTGATAGCAGGATACTCCTTCATAAAGTACCCGGGGACCAGACTAAAACGGGTGTCTACTCGGGGATAGCGATATTTGAACCATCGGTCGTCGACATGATACCGCAGGGATATTCAAGCCTTCTTGAATCAGTACTGATACCTCTTGCCGGCGAGGGCTCGCTTTACACGCATTTTGCGGACGGGTATTGGGCGGATATCGGCCGGATTGAGCGCTATATCCAGGCCAACAAGGACGCTATAAGCGGCAAGACCGGGATGCCCATCGACGGTCGCCTTGTCGGGGACAACATATGGATAAACGAATCCGCTGAAATCAACCTGACTGTTGAGATAGAGGAGCCGGCGCTCATCGGCAAAAACGTGAGCATCGAGCGTGGCGCCAAGATCGGCCCCTACGCGATCATCGGCGAGGGCTCGATCATTGGACCGAAAGCCGAAATCTCCAATAGCATCGTGTGGGATAAGTGCAATATTGGAGGCAGCGCCCTCGTTGAAAGCTCGGTAATCGCCTGCGACCAGAGTATTCCCTCAGCCCAAAAGGTACGAAGGACGATTTTGCACGGCGGGGTTGCAGAACCCATGTTCAATCTTTAGAAGCCAGTTGGGTTCTATTTCGGGCAAATAACCCGAATTATTGTGAGCGAGCGCATAAACTTCCTTATTTATACATATAATCTTTAAAATTAATCGAAAATATATGGTTTAGTGTTGCATAAAATACGCCGATTATGCTATCATATGGTATATTATATGCTTTTTAACTAACATCGAGAGAAAGGAGCGGTCATGGCAGTAAAGGTCGGTATAATCGGGGCATCGGGATACACGGGGGCGGAGCTTATCAGGCTGGCCGCGGTGCATCCAGAGATGTCAATCGAGTACATAACCGCAAACCGGTATCAGGGCACTGCGGTACGGGATCTTTATCCCCAGTTTACCGGGATAAGCGATGCCGTATACGAGGCGTATAATTTGGATACGGCAAGCGGAAAAGCCGATCTATTCTTCCTGGCGCTCCCGCACGGAAAGGCCATGGAGGTCGCTCCCGAGCTGCTCAACGCAGGGCACAAAGTAATCGACTTAAGCGGCGATTTCCGGCTCTCGGACGTTGCGGTGTACGAATCCTGGTATAAAACACGTCACACAAACCCGGAGCTTATCGGGAAAGCCGTCTACGGCCTTCCTGAATTATATGAAGAAAAAATAAAGAAAGCGGATTTCATCTCAAATCCGGGATGCTACCCGACCAGCGCGTTACTTGCACTGGCCCCGCTTCTTTCGGAGAAGCTCGCCAAGACCGGCGGGATTATCGTAGATTCCTTAAGCGGTGTATCCGGCACCGGGCGTGACCCCAAGCCGGGCACGCATTTTTGCGCGGTCGATGAGAGCCTTACCGCCTACAAAGTCGGTGGCGTGCACCAGCATACGCCCGAAATCGAGCAATACCTGTCGGATATATCGGGTGAGGCGATAACAGTCTCATTTACACCACACCTTATGCCGATAAGCCGCGGGATTTTGACGACGGCCTATGCGGAAGCGGCCACCACCGTAAACCTTGATGAGCTGATCGACCTCTACAAGTCGTTCTATAAAGATAAACCCTTCGTGGCGGTATTGCCGAAAGGGCAGTATCCGCAGACAAAGAGCGTCATGGGCTCGAACTGCTGCCAAATCGGCCTCGCCCACGACGAGCGAACCAACAGAATAATCGCAATCTCAGCCATAGACAACCTGGTAAAAGGCGCATCCGGCCAGGCGGTACAGAACATGAACATCATGCTGGGGCTGCCGCAGGATATGGGGTTGAGGTATGCGGGATTGATGCCATAAAAATTAAGGGGACGTTGTTTCCTGTGCGTCCTAACCAACAAGTTAGGACGCACAGGAAACAACGTCCCCCTCATATAAATGTCATTCTGAGCGATAGCGAAGAATCTAGATATTGATACGCACCTTTTTAAGGCGCGAGCGTCTAAGCTTAGATAAACTCAACAACGTAACGGTTAAGAAGATATAAGGATAAATAACATGAATAAAACATATGAGATAAAGCAAATGAATAATGGGATAACGGCGCCGAAGGGTTTTAAGGCGGCGGGGGTTGCCTGCAATATAAAACAGAGCGGTAAGAAGGACGTGGCCGTCGTTGCGTCTGGCACAATCGCGAACGCCGCGGCGGTTTTTACAACCAACAAGGCGTCTGCCGCACCGATCCATGTGAGTAAAGCGCATCTTGCGGATGGTAAGGCACAGGCGGTTGCCATCAACAGCGGAAACGCCAACGCCTGTACCGGAGAGGCGGGCGAAAAGAACGCGGCGCGCATGGCAGAGCTTACCGCCTCAGCCATAGGCGGTAAACCCGAGGATATTATCGTTATGTCGACCGGCATCATCGGCGTACCGCTCCCGATACACAAGGTCGCAAACGGAATACAAGCGGCGGTCGATGCACTGTCACCGGATGGTGGGTGTGACGCCGCTCGGGCGATAATGACCACCGATACCTTCTCAAAGGAATATGCCGTCTCGTTTGATGTTGATGGCCGCGAAGTCAGAATTGGCGGTATGTCAAAGGGATCGGGTATGATAGAGCCGAACATGGCAACGATGCTCGCCGTCATTACGACAGATGCGAGAACTACCTCAGATATATTGGCGGATATGCTTAAAAAAGCGGTCGACAAATCGTTTCATGCGATAACCGTCGACGGTGATACCAGCACAAACGATACAGTGGCGATCCTGGCCAACGGCGCATCGGGCGTAGAGATTACGGCGCATAATAGCGGGCTCTTCCAAGAAGCCCTTGACCGGGTCTGTATTGCGCTGGCCAAGTTTATCGTACGAGACGGCGAGGGCGCGACCAAGTTTATCGAAGTCGAGGTGCGGGGCGCCGCAGACGATGCGGATGCCAAGAAGGCCGCAAAAGCCATCGCAAACTCAAACCTGGTGAAAACCGCGTTTTTCGGACAGGATGCCAACTGGGGCAGAATCGTTTGCGCGGTCGGCTACTCATCCGCAACCATGGATCAGTCCAAAATCGATGTCTTCTACGGGGACGAAAAGCTGGTCGAAAACGGCCATCCAATCGCCCATGACACGGCCAAGGTAAATGAACTGTTAAAAGAGAAAGATATAAAAGTTACCGTCGATTTGAAAATCGGCGAAGCAACATCCCGCGTCTGGACCTGCGATTTCAGCTACGATTATGTAAAGATAAACGCGGACTATAACTAGCTACCGCTGCCTGTCATTCTGAACGAAGCGAATAACGATTAGATGTCATTCTTATAGCAAATGGTAAACAGCGATTAGATGTCATTCTGAAGGAGCAAACAGCGATTAGATGTCATTCTTATAGCAAACAGTGAACGGCGACTAGTTGTCATTCTTATAGCAAATAGCAAACAGCGATTAGATGTCATTCTGAAGGAGCGAAGCGACTGAAGAATCTTGGGTGCGGAAACCTTTTTCTTATGCAGGAGGGTCTAAGCTTAGACAAGCCAAAGTGAGACAGATGGTTTATGGGCGGTTGGTATTTGTTTGATACATGCTTGATAGATATGATACACGCTTGGTAAACGCTTCTTAGAAAGGTATATCAAAGCTTAGACGCACTTAAGTGACAGAAGTGCGTGAGTGCCCGCTAGATTCTTCGCTTCGCTCAGAATGACAGGCAACAGCAGTCTGTGAGTGTTCTCTAGATTCGGAGTTTATCCTGAGCGATAGCGAAGGACCTGCTCAGAATGACAATTGCCGGCGTTTAGAATGACAATTGTCGGCGTTTAGAATGACAAGTGAAGGATAGGGTGACAATTTAAGCCTCAGAATGACAAACGAGAGCTAGATTATTAAGCATAGACTAAGAAATATGATAAAGCAGGAGTACACTATGGTAGATATGCAGGTTGTTATGGAAAAAGCGCAGATACTTACGGAGGCGTTGCCGTATATAAAAGAATATCATGGCAAGACGGTCGTAATTAAGTACGGCGGCGCGGCGATGGAGCGCGAGGATTTAAAAGAAGTGGTCGCGACGGATATCGTGCTGATGAAATACGTCGGCCTTAATCCGATTATCGTTCACGGAGGCGGCCCCGAGGTTTCCAGGCATATGAAAGCCCTGGGGATGGAGGTCAAGTTTGTAAACGGCCTGCGCGTGACCGATAAGGAAACGATCGATATCGTTAAAATGGTCCTTGTCGGCAAGGTCAACAAGGAAATCGTCTCGCTTATCAACCGCCACGGAAAACTTGCGGTCGGCTTGAGTGGGGACGACGGCAACCTAATCGTTGCAAAGAAAAAGCAGATGACCGATGTCGACCTTGGCTACGTGGGAGAGGTTGCTAAAATCAACAAGGAAGTGCTCGAGAACCTTATCAAGGACGATTTTATCCCCGTTGTGGCAACCGTCGGTGTAGGTGAAGACGGTATGAGTTATAATATTAACGCCGACAAAGTTGCAGGTGAGATAGCCGCCGCACTCGAGGCGGATAAAATCATCTTCTTAACGGATGTTGACGGTCTCTATAGAGATTTTGATGATAAGGAATCGCTAATTTCTGAGCTTACGCTGGATGAATGCGAGCACAAACTCGCCAACAATGAGATAAGCTCGGGCATGTTTCCAAAGGTTGAAGGGTGCGTAACCGCAATTAAATCGGGAGTCAAGCGTGCGCACATTTTGAACGGCATGGTTCCGCACGCGCTCCTGCTCGAGATATTCACCGACCAGGGCGTCGGAACGATGATCAGCAAGTAGTGTGGGTTTGAAAAGGACAGAGCCCACGAGAGTGTCATTCTGAAGGAGCGAAGCGACTGAAGAATCTAGCGTGCAGAAACCTTCTTCTTATGTAGGAGTGTCTAAGTTTAGACATCTCAGTGATAGAGGTCTGTGAGTGCTCTCTCTGCTAGATTCTTCGGCTAACGCCTCAGAATGACAATCGGTTACTACTTTGCTTAGCTGACAGCTGATAGCTATAAACGAAAGGCATAACGATGAACTTAAATGAACTGAAAGAGTTTGATGATACGTATCATATGAGCACGTACGGACGGTTGCCGATTGCTTTTGTTAAAGGTAAGGGCACTAAGCTGTGGGATGATAACGGGAAAGAATATCTCGATCTCTTAAGCGGTATCGGCGTGACCAACGTCGGTCACTGCCATCCAAAGGTCGTAGGTGCGATAAAAGACCAGGTCGAGATGCTTATGCATGTCTCCAACCTCTACTATACCGAGCCGCAGGCAAAGCTTGCTAAAAAGATAAGCGAGATATCTTTCGGCGATAAATGCTTCTTTGCAAATAGCGGCGCCGAGGCCAACGAGGGGGCCATAAAACTTGCGCGGCGCTACGCAAAACCCAAAGGCAAGGACGCCTATGAGATTATCACTGCGCTTCGTTCGTTTCACGGCCGCACCATGAAAACCCTGGCCGCGACCGGCCAACCCGATAAACAAAAGCCGTTTGAGCCGATGCCGCCCGGTTTTAAGCACGTGCCGCTTAACGATTTCGAGGCACTTAAAAATGAGGTAAGCGACAAGACATGCGCGGTCATGCTCGAGGTCATCCAGGGTGAGGGCGGTGTCTACCCATGCGATTATGACTACCTGAAGCAGGTACGGGCGCTGTGCGACGAGCGCGACCTTCTGTTGATATTCGACGAGGTCCAAACGGGAATGGGACGGACCGGTACGATGTTCGCTTACCAAGCGACAGGTGTCGTACCCGATGTGATGACCCTTGCAAAAGGCATCGGAAGCGGCCTTCCTATCGGTGTTCTTGTAGCAAGCGAAAAGGCTTCAGTGTTTAAGCCGGGTGAGCACGGCTCAACATTCGGCGGCGGTCCCGTTGTTTGTGCCGGTGCACTGGCGACCGTTAACGTCCTCGAAGAGGAGAACCTTGTCGAGAACAGCCGTAAGGTCGGCGCATATTTCAAAAACAAGCTTGAAACCCTTAAAACCAAAACAGGCATGATAACAGAAGTGCGGGGCGCGGGCCTCATGCTTGCGATAGAATTAAACGAGGAACAGGCGCGAAACATCGTGCTTGATCTTTTAAAAGAAGGCATAGTTGCAAATAATATAGGCACTACTATAATTAGGTTCTTACCGCCGCTTTGCTTAACCGAAGCCGAAGTCGATACGGCTATGGCTGCGATAGAGCGGTTAGTACTCGAGCGTTCGGTTGTATAGACTAATGCTATAAAGCAAAGTAATAGGTGCAAAAAGGTGTAATAAGGTAGATTTAGGTAGATTAATAAAGCTTGACGTGAGCTAATGTAATCGGATGTGCGGATTAGTTGGGATTTTTAAGATCGTAGGAGTCGATAATGGCGAGTCTAAAAGGGAGAAATATCCTATCGCTTAAAAACTACAGCCAGGACGAGATATACCAGTTGCTGGCAAAAGCGATGGAGCTAAAACGGCTGCAGAAAAGAAACGAGCCGCACCGTATACTTGAGGGAAAAACCATAGCGGTGATTTTCCATAAGCCGTCCAGCCGCACGAGGATATCGTTCGAGACGGCCGCCTCCCATTTAGGCGCGCACCCGATATTCTTGCGCGATGACGAGGTAAAACTCGGCGAGCGTGAACCGATCAAGGACATGGGCAGGGTGCTCTCGGGCTATGTCGACGCCGCCGTAATAAGGACGTTTAAGCAAAGCGATGTCGAGGAGCTTGCCGAATATTCCACAATGCCGATCATAAACGCATTAACGGATGGTTACCATCCGATGCAATCGTTGGCCGATCTCATGACCATCCTTGAGAGCAAAGACCGGCTCGCGGGCTTAAAGCTGGCCTATATCGGAGACGGCAACAACGTGGCGAATTCGCTCATGATCGTTGCCGGGAAACTTGGGATAAATATGGCCGTAGGCTGTCCGAAAGGATATGAGCCCGACCCCGAGGTAGTTCAGTTTGCGACCGGGTCCATACGCAACATGAACCACGCGATAACTATAACAAATAATCCGCTTGAAGCCGCAAAGGACGCAGACGTTATCTATACGGATGTATGGGCCAGCATGGGACAGGAAGCCGAGCGCGAGGAGCGCTTGAAAATATTTAAACCTTACCAGGTAAACAGCGACTTGATGGAGGTCGCAAAGCCGTCCGCGATATTCCTGCACTGCCTACCCGCCCACCGGGGCGAGGAGGTAACGGACGAGGTAATAGAGAGCAAGCAATCCCTTGTCTTTGAGCAGGCCGAAAATCGCTTACATACGGCAAAAGCCGCGCTCGCTTTACTTATCCGGTAATAAAATTCGGTGGTTGATTAAATGAGAATAAAACAAGAGAGACTAAGCGCGATTAAACAGATCATTGAGACGATGAATATATCAACTCAGGAAGAATTGATTTCTGAGCTTGAAAAGCAAGGCTACGACGTTACCCAGGCCACGGTCTCCAGAGACATAAGCGACCTGGGGCTGCAAAAAGTAAAAATAATCAAAGGAAAAGCCGCAGTATCCACGGGAAGGCAGATCTATTCGCTCCCCGAGATAGAGCGCCTGCGCTCTTTACTCAACGAGTTTATGGTATCGATCGACAAGACGGATAATCTTGTGGTCGTAAAGAGCCACCCGGGTACGGCACAGGCAGTGGCGGCGGCGATTGATGCGGTAAAGTGGCACAATGTCCTCGGCACCGTTGGGGGCGACGACACAATCCTCGTCATTACCCGCACAAGCGACGTAGCCGACTTTATTGTCGAGCGCCTTTCAAAATTACGTGAAGAAAAAACGCTATAATAGCGCAAGAAACAAGTAGGAGGAGTTTGTGGGACAGGTTGGAAGCATACGGGAGCCAAAAGACAGGGTAGTTTTGGCCTACTCCGGGGGACTAGATACCTCGGTTGCCATAAAATGGCTGCAGGAAAACTATGATTTAGAGGTAATCGCGGTCGCGGTCGATGTCGGTCAGGGGGGCGACCTCGAAGCCATTAAAGAAAAGGCGCTTAAAATCGGCGCCGTCCATTCCGAAATGGTGGACGCGAAAAAAGCCTTCGCTGAGAAGTTTATCGCCCCCGCACTCAAAGCGAACGCCCTCTATGAAAAGAAATATCCGCTGGCCACGTCGTTATCGAGGCCGCTCATCGCAAAAATATTGATCGAAGCCGCCGAGGGAACCGGGGCCGTCTATGCCGCGCATGGCTGCACAGGCAAGGGCAACGACCAGGTGCGTTTCGAGGTAACGATGCGTGCGCTTAACCCCGATATCACAATCATCGCGCCGGCCCGCGAGTGGGATTTTACCCGCGAGTCCGCAATCGAGTACGCGCAGAAGCATAACATCCCGATATCTATCACCAAGAAGAGCCCTTACAGTATCGACGAGAACGTCTGGGGCAAATCGATCGAGTGCGGAATCCTCGAAGACCCCTGGATCGAGCCGCCGGCGGACGCATTTACTTTGACCGTTGACCCGATGCAGGCCCCCGACGAGCCGACGTATGTCGAGATCGAATTCGAACAGGGCGTGCCGATAGCTGTCGACGGTCAAAAGATGAACCTCTTAAGCCTCATCGAAAAGGTCAATCAAATCGCCGGTTCAAACGGGTTCGGGCGTATCGATAAGGTGGAAAACCGGCTTGTCGGTATCAAATCACGCGAAATCTACGAAGCCCCGGCCGCGCTAACCCTGATCATGGCGCACCGCGAACTCGAAGATATGACGCTTACGCGCGACCTCATGCACTTTAAATACGCCGTCGAAGAGAAATACGCCGACCTTATCTACGACGGCCTCTGGTTCGGCCCGCTTCGCGAGTCGCTCGACGCGTTTATAAACGAAACGCAAAAAGTAGTAAACGGAACTATCCGTTTGAAACTTTACAAGGGTTCATGCCAGGTAGTAGGCCGCAAGTCGCCGAATTCCCTCTACGACCGCTCGCTTGCAACCTACGAAGCCGACGACACTTTCTCCCACAAAGCCGCCGAAGGCTTCAATAAGATATTCGGCCTGAGCCTTGAAACCTGGGGTCGGAAGTATAGGAAGTAACCGGTTAATAGATGAATGGGTGAATGGGTTAATAGGTGAATGGGTTAATAGGTTAATAGGTGAATGGGTTAATAGGCTAATAGATGAATGAGATGTGGTCGAGCGAGTGGGTTTTAAAGAAAAGTGCTGCTTGGGTGTCATTCTGAACGAAGTGAAGAACCTAGTACCGCGACATCCTACTTTCTGTGCATGTCATTCTGAAGGAGCGA
>Ga0210039_1000900_pt1 | contig 29714 bp, 32 predicted proteins | sample CryGeyCG2114_250_3_FD_185460 | JGI IMG/M metagenome (GOLD analysis project Ga0210039, IMG submission 185460) | Groundwater microbial communities from aquifer - Crystal Geyser CG17_big_fil_post_rev_8/21/14_2.50 (SPAdes) (version 2) | ecosystem: Environmental > Aquatic > Deep subsurface >...
ATAAAACCTTCAACCCCTGTTACCAAGACTTTCATCACTACTCCTCCGCCGAAACGTTTTCACCTTGCATAATCGCCTGCATAAAACTAAGTTTTAGCAAGAGAGATTTCATGGCTTCAACATCTAAGCGCTGTGTGTTGTGTGAATTATAATCTTCAAGTTGTGAGACTTTCTGGTCGCCTTCTTCTACAAACTTAGCATAGTTTAGGTCTCGTAAATCAGGTGGTACACGATAGTAGTCTCCCATGTCCTGCGCACAAGCCATCTCTTCTCGGCTTAATAGAGCTTCAAACAACTTTTCACCATGACGAGTGCCGATAATATTAATCGGGTGATCTGGAATATTCATCATTTCACGCAAAGCCATCGCCAAAGTTTCAACCGTTGCGGCTGGCGCTTTTTGCACAAAAATATCACCATTATTACCATGTTCAAAGGCATACAATACTAAATCCACTGCATCGGAAAGTGTCATCATAAAGCGTGTCATATTGGGATCGGTAATAGATAAAGGCTTACCAGCTCGCATTTGCTCAATAAATAATGGAATAACCGAACCACGAGACGCCATTACATTGCCATAACGTGTACCACAAATCACCGTTTTGGTCTCATCGACATTACGCGATTTAGCGACCATGACCTTTTCCATCATCGCTTTTGATATACCCATTGCATTGATCGGGTAAACGGCTTTATCGGTACTTAAGCACACCACTCGCTCAACACCATTTTGGATCGCGGCTTCAAGAACATTCTCGGTGCCCAGAACATTGGTATTAACTGCCTCCATCGGGTGAAACTCGCAAGAAGGCACCTGCTTTAACGCTGCCGCATGGAAAATAAAATCTACACCACGCGTCGCATTCAAGACCGAACGAAAGTCCCTGACATCACCAATATAAAACTTCAATTTTGGATTTGCATAACGCTTACGCATGTCATCTTGTTTTTTCTCATCCCGTGAAAAAATACGAATCTCTTTTAAATCCGAATCCAAAAACCGCTTTAACACCGCATTACCGAATGATCCCGTGCCGCCGGTGATCATTAAAACTTTATTAGTGAACATATTATTATCCTTTTAATAACCTACAGGTCATACACCTAATCTCTGTCTTTGATAAGAACCATCCTGCACGCGTTGACACCAGGCCTGATTATCGAGATACCATTGAACGGTTTTGCGAATACCAGACTCGAAGGTTTCCTGGGGTATCCAGCCGAGTTCACGTTGGATTTTACTGGGGTCGATGGCGTAGCGCATGTCGTGGCCGGGTCTATCGGTCACGTATTTAATGAGAGATTCGTAGCCGGTTGGAGATTCCGGATCAAGTCCGGAATGACGATTTGTTTGTCCGGAATGACGTGGTGATTTTTCAGGCGCTAACTCTTCTAAAATTGAGCAGATGGTTTTTACGACTTCGATGTTTTGTTTTTCGTTGTGGCCGCCAATGTTGTAGGTTTCACCTATTTTGCCTTTTGTTGCTACTAGCACTAATGCACGAGCATGGTCTTCGACATACAGCCAATCACGGATCTGGTTACCTTTGCCGTAAACCGGCAGTGGTTTGCCTTCTAGCGCATTCAAAATCATCAACGGAATCAGTTTTTCCGGAAAATGATACGGGCCGTAATTGTTTGAACAGTTGGTTAGTAAGGTTGGGAAACCGTAAGTTCTTAGCCAAGCGCGGACTAGATGGTCTGAGGATGCTTTGCTGGCACTGTAGGGTGAACTTGGGGCGTAGGCGGTCTCCTCTGTAAACAGAGGAGGTGTTGAGTTTTTAGTTTTGAGTTTTGAGTTATTGGCCTCTTGACTACCATTTAACTCATCACTCAACACTAAGCCCTCATCACTCAAATCGTCTGGGTGCGGCAATTCACCATAGACTTCATCCGTTGAAATATGATGAAAGCGGAAGTTGGTTTTTTTGTCGCCTTGCAGTTGTGACCAATAAGCGCGTGCTTGTTCTAGTAAAGTGTAGGTGCCGACGATGTTGGTTTGTATAAACTCGCCTGGGCCGTCGATGGAACGATCCACATGGGATTCTGCGGCGAGGTGCATCACCAGGTCTGGTTGATGTTGGTTAAACACACGTTTTAATTCACCCGAATCGCAAATATCGACTTGTTCAAACGAATAACATGGATCGTTACTGACACTAGCAAGCGATTCTAAATTTCCCGCATAGGTCAATTTATCGACATTTACTACTGAGTAATCTGTGTCGTTAATAATATGACGCACCACCGCGCTACCAATAAAACCGGCACCGCCGGTAACTAAAAGTTTCATTGTTTTATTTCCAATTCTTTTAAACAAACCTGTAACGAATCACGCCAATAGGGTACCACCAGGCCTGGTTGATCTTGTTTGATATGTGCTTTATTCATCAAGCTATAATGTGGACGCTTCGCGGGAGTTGGATAGTCCTTAGTTTCAATCGGATTGACTTGGCAATTAACGCCCGACGATTCAAAAACCGCTTTCGCAAAGTCAAACCAAGAACACACACCCTCATTACTGTAATGGTAAATTTTTAATCTTGAATTTTGAATTGAATCGGTCTTCTCTTCATTCACCATTAAAAATTCCGCATTCAAAACTTCCAGAATGGCCTCAGCCAAATCGGTGACATAAGTCGGACTGCCGACTTGATCATAAATCACATTCAAACTGTCGCGTTCTTTACCCAAGCTCAGCATAGTTTTCACAAAGTTATTACCAAACTCCGAATACACCCAACTGGTGCGAATAATCACGCCGACGCACCCTGTGGCCAATATCGCCTGCTCACCTTTTAACTTGGTTAAGCCATACACATTTTGCGGATCGGTGGCATCGGTTTCGACATAAGGTTTAAACCCCTCGCCATTAAATACATAATCGGTTGAGATATGAATTAACGGAATTTTGCGCTGCTTGGCAATTTCGGCTAACTGCTTTACTGCAAGGTTATTAATTTGATAGGCTAAATCTGGCTCGGACTCCGCTTTATCCACCGCCGTATAGGCGGCGCAATTCACAATCGCATCAAACGGCTTATCAACAAAGTAATCCGCTATTGAATCACTTGAAGACAAATCCAACTCATCACGCCCAACAAACGTAAACGTCATCCCAGCCGTCACACCTTGCCCAGACACGGAATCACTAACCAATTTTTGTAAAGACTGCCCTAACTGCCCGTTTTTACCCGTTACCAATACACGTTTAGTCATACAAATTTATCTCATAACTAAACTTTAAACATTCATCATCAATATCCACCAGGCCTGGTTGTTTCAAATCCTTATCCGACAATTTAAGCTGATCGGCAGGCAAAACCCAATCAATCCCCAACACCGGATCATTAAACGCCAAGCCGCGATCACACTCAGGAGAATAATAGTTATCCACTTTATAAGAGAAAACCGCCGATTCACTCAACACCACAAACCCATGCGCAAAGCCACGCGGAATAAACAACTGGTGTTTATTGACGCCACTCAAATACACCGCCACATGCTGACCAAAGGTTGAACTACCTTGGCGAATATCCACCGCCACATCCAGAACCTCGCCCTCAATCACCCGCACAAGTTTCGACTGCGCAAACGGTGGCAATTGAAAATGCAAACCACGCAATACGCCTTTGGTCGATTTCGATTCATTATCTTGACAAAACCCCACCTTAAAACCCAACGCCGCCTCAAACTGTTCCTGACGAAAGGTTTCGACAAAATAACCGCGATGATCGCCATGCACTTTCGGCTTAATTAACACAACGTCTGGAATTGACTGCTTAACAAACTCCATTACAAGGTTCTGCCTTGTTCGGCACGCTTAATCAAATATTGACCATACTGATTTTTCTTCAGCGGATCCGCTAACTCAAGCAACTTGGATTTAGAGATATACCCCATTTCATAAGCGATCTCTTCCAAACAAGCGACTTTTAAACCTTGACGTTTTTCAATCGTTTCAATAAACGAAGACGCTTCTAACAAACTCCCATGCGTACCGGTATCCAGCCAAGCAAAACCACGTCCCATGGTTTCTAGTTTCAAGCGCCCTTCCGCGAGATACATTTGATTCACGGTGGTAATTTCCAGTTCACCCCGATTCGATGGCTTGACCTCAGCCGCTTTTTGCACTACGTCATTTGGGTAAAAATACAAACCCGTTACCGCATAGTTTGATTTTGGTTGTATGGGCTTTTCTTCTAACGACACCACATTGCCCTGCACATCGAACTCCGCCACACCATAACGTTCCGGATCATGCACATGATAACCAAACACCGTGGCTTTATTCTCTTCACGCGCATTCTGCACCGCAGACGACAATAAACGCGTCAAATCATGCCCGTAATAAATATTGTCACCCAAAATCAAACACGCATCGTCATCACTAATAAAGTCTTTACCTAAAATAAAGGCTTGCGCTAATCCATCCGGCGAAGGTTGCACCACATACTCAAACCGCATCCCCAAATCCGAACCGTCGCCCAATAAGCGCTGAAACGAAACCTGATCCTCAGGCGTGGTAATCACCAACACCTCACGTATGCCCGCCAACATCAACACCGACAACGGATAATAAACCATCGGCTTATCGTAAATCGGCACCAACTGCTTAGAGACGCCTTTCGTAATTGGATACAAACGAGTACCGGAACCACCGGCCAAAATAATACCTTTTATCACAAAATTCCCCAATTATCTGAATTCAAGCCATAATAATGATTAAAGTAGTAAAAAGATGATGAATGCAAACATTGCAATCAATAAGACTAATATTTAATTTACCCAGACTTCTTAAACCTGTTTTTTAAATAGCAGTACAGTTTTTCTGATATAACCGCTGGAACGAAAATTAGTATAAAAAGAGCAAATGGTATAAAAAAACTATTTAAGTTTTTGGATTCAAAATGATGTTTCAGAAAAGAGATATAACGTTCTAAACCATATCCTCTAGCGCGTAAACCATATGCCACCATTCGCTTCCGATATTCTTTTAAAAAACTCTTATAAACGATTGGAGAGGTATCGGTAGCAATTTTCTCCACTACCCTCAATAAGAATGACTGATACCTTAAATCAGAATATATTTGTCCCCTATCCATCAAAATATTGGAGTTTACAGCAGAAGAATTTTTACCAAAGAAATTTTCACCATCCCCTCCTAGGTATAAGAGATTCTCTATGGAGAATCCAAAATCCTTTTCAGAAAAAACCAATACTGAAGCTATATATACCTGCGAATAAATACAATTAGATAAAAACTTCATGTCCTTAGGCAAATTGACGACAGATTTTCTGTGAAAAATTAAACCAGAAAATAAAATGGAGTTATAAATAACATCAGAAAATTTATTTAAGTGGAAACTATCTTTTGCATTAGATCTACGAACTACCCCCCCATCCAGATAGGGAGTAAACAATACTTTCTTAGTATTAACTTTTAGAAAATCAAGTAATGAAATTAATTCTAAACCATTTAAGTAATCATCATCACTTAAAAGAAAAACATAATCAGAAGTGGCAATACTAAATGAGTCAATTAAATTTAAGTCATAACCTAGATTTTTACTATTTGAATGAAAAACCAACTCAAAGCCCAAATTACTTTTGAAATTTTCCACAATTTCTTTAATTTCAATTGAGCGAGGCGAACAATCATCCTTTATAATTAAATTAAAATCACTAGACCGAACACCTCTTAAGTTATTTAAAATTCTCTGAACTTGCAAAGGTCTGTTATAAGACAAAACTACAATACTTAACAACAACTACTTATCCTCACCTAAAACCCTAGATAACATCTCTTTTAAGTTAAATTGTAAATACGATCTAAAAAAGAAAAAAAATAAAATAGGTTTTTTCATCTTAAGAGTCTTTTTAATTAACTTTAAATGTGAACTATTAAAATTCTGTAACCTGGATGGACCGTAAACCCTCAAGTTGAAATTAAAACCAAAAAACTTTTTTTTATATCCATCCTGTAAACTGAAATGATCGATTCCAGATTCAGGTATACACTTAATTTTTAAGTTATTTTCAACCAACTTCAAACAGTAATCATAATCCACACCCTCAACAAAAAAATCTTCATTATGACCGCCAAACTTCTTTATTATTGATATGGAAAATACGCATCCACTACTAATGACTAAATTTGGATAAGATTTTTTAGAATAACCAAAAAAAAGCATACCCGTGTCGGATGATTTGAAATAATTTTTATAAGAAGTAAGAATTCTTTTCCAAGACTCGTCAGAAACTATCGTGTCTTGATCAAAATAAATGTAATACTTATGCGAACTTTGAACTAGATACTCTTCTAATTCTTTAAAAGCTTTGCCAAGACCAGCATTTATATTAGAACCTAAAATCACAACACCAAGACTTTCCAATTCTTTAATATAATCGCCATCAACCCTATTCAAATAAACCACAGGAATATACCCATTTCTTAAAGCATTTTGAATATTAATAAAAGCATTTTTACCTGGGTTATATAAAACTGAAAAAAAAACCATCGCATTCAACCTTTTAATTTAATTAATTCGAACTTCATAAAGTACAACACAAAAATAAGAATTACTAAAATTTTGAAAAATCCTGCGAAACCAACAAAGTATAAATCTTTAAAATTAAGGATAATCGAAAGTAAGATTATGAAAATAACAAAAAAAGCAACATACTTTAAAGCTTGGTCTTTCAATAAATGAACAGATGAGTAAATAATTGGTAAATAAAACAAAAACATTACTAAAAGCCCAATAATTCCTACCCCATTCATTATATAGACCATTCCCAGATCACTAGGAATACTATCCTCCCCCCTACCAAAGTTCATCTCTCCAAGCAGCATACCTATACCTGAATTAGGAAAAATCATCATAGTGTCTAATACAGTTTCCGTACTGCTACTAGTCAAACTTCCAGTCTCGTAAAAATTAATAAATATTTCAAAGGCAAATTCTAAATTACTCTTATTTTCTTCAAAATCTATAAAAACAAGAACCATCAACAGTCCAGCCAATAAATATACGAGGAGATAAATATTCGATTTTCCTACATACCCTTGTATAGACTGAGTTAATACAACATAAATATAAAAAGCAAACACAAATACTAGAGACAGAATGATGCCAGAGCGGCCAATAAAAACATTAGACAAAAAGATAGTGGCAAGAAACCCAGTAAATATCATTGATAAAAAAATATTCAGTCTTTTTTTAAGATAATATAACCATACAAAACCCAAACAAAACAGCATACCATGAGTCGTTGAGAGATTTGAAAAACCCGTATCTAGCAAACCACTCAACCTTACATTCAAAACATCACCAAACAAATAACGCTCTTGTTTTTCTGTTACCCATATAAATGAGTATAAAAAATCTTTGAATGCTTCACTAAAGAACACCAGAATAACGATTAAAGAGTGAACAAACCCAATAATAAAAAGATGAAATATTATCTTATCAAATGCATTATTTTCATATTTTTTGAAATAGCTCTTTACAATAAAAAAAGCTGAAAATATAACCAAAAATCCACCAATATAATCTTTTACAAATGCAAAGTCAAAACGATCAAAAAATATTACCGAACTCAATGAAACAAATAAAACATACAAAAAACCAACTAATAACAGATTAAATATATTCTTAACATATCTTGACTTTTTGTATTCGTTAAAGAATAGGTGAACCGAAATTAACCCCAACAAGAAAACAAACAAATAATTAGTTTTTAATGTGATACCTGCAAAATCTAAAACAGGCGGAAACATCCAAAAGAAAAAAATAACAAAAAGAATATATGGATTTCTAACTGACAAATTAAGGCCTCAAAATTTCCATAACTTTTTTTGAAAAATCTAAATTTTCTTTTGCGTATTCCCTACACATGCTAGGTGCAGGTAAAGAAAATGCTTTCATATTCAGTAAAAACAACTTAAGCTCGTCTGAGGATTTGACTAAAATTGCAACTCTACTATCTTCATCAAAATCTACATCTTTTGTCATATATACAAATGGTATGCCAACAGCCAAATACTCTCTATACTTCAAAGGAGATGCAATATCAACACCGATACGATCCCACCCCAATGACCCTACTGCAATATGTGACTTTTCGTACTCAGCCAATAGGTCTTGGCCATCAAGATGACCAGTAAAAATAACAGAATCTGATATGCCGTATTTCTTAACTAAATCCTTTAACAGTTTCAGATCTGGCCCGTCACCGACTACAGTAAACTTTATGCTATATTCATGCCATGGACTGTTTTTTATCTCATAAATAATATTCAATATTTTATCCCAGCCATGCCACGCTGCAATGGTACCTACAGCTATCAGCCTTAACTCAGCTGATGGCCAATTTGGTTGATTCTTTCTTAAAGTGATGGAATCAACATCAACACCATTCCCAATCAATAGAACACGTTTTTTTAGACCAAATGTAAAAAATGAGCTTTCATTTGAATATTGAAGCACTTTATAAGCTGTAATAAATGGAATAAAAGCCTGAAGATATATTAATAATATATTTAATAAACCAAAAAATGTTTTATTATGAAGAAGAATTTCTTTTATCAAATTAACCTGAGGTGTTGGAACATCAATTATTAGTTTTTGTTTTCTTAAATTAAGAATAAACCCTAGAAAAAAAAATAGTAACCCAGCTCTAGGAAGATATCTAATCATTATTAGATTTTGCTTTGATGCTAAAGCCTCTTTAAATAGCTCTGAATATCCACGCCAGCCCTTGGGCTCAATCAAACAATAAGATGAATTTGGTAATTTTTTTTGTGCGCCCTTAATAAAACCCTTAATTTTTTTATATACACCTGGAGAGCTGTTTTTGGAGCAAATACCCAAGTATTTTAATTCAATTTTGTTTTCTTCCATACATCCTCTTTCATTCGCAGTTGAAGTTGTAATCCCCCCTGTAGATACCATGTCTTAAACAAGCATTCAAATAATATTTTGTGTACTGGTCAAGTTTTTTTTGCCACATCCTTAGAACAATTTTCCCAATAAATCTGCTCAGTTTTGTTTGGTGTTTTACCACCGTTAAATTGATGGGGTCTTACCTGTGGTAATACCCAACAATGTAATTGCCAATATGGTGTTGAGCTTCAATTAATGTTCGATAACCTGTCGTTGGAACCCACTCAGTTTTAAGACTTCTAAAGAAGCGTTCCATTGGGCTATTATCCCAGCAATTACCACGACGACTCATACTTTGTTTTATCTTGTATCGCCACAATAATTGGCGGTATTTCACACTTGTATAGTGCGTGCCTTTGTAATCCCCCCGTTTATAACCGAGGTTAAAAGTAGAGGGTTAAGCCACTTCAAGCAGTAGCTTTGGCGGTACTCTGCCAATTGCTGAATGTGGTCGTTCGTTATTATATGTCCATAGCCATTGGGTTGCGAGTAATTGCGCCTGTTCGATACTTTCAAACAAATGTAATTCTAGCCACTCGTGCCGTACGGTTCGATTAAACCGTTCGACATTGTATTGGTCAAGCCTCTCAGGCATAACCATCCGATTTTTTCTTAAAGGATGTTTTTCTGTAAATGTTACGAATAAAGTTAATTAGACCTTCATCACTATTGTATGCCAAGTGAGGAATAGGCTCTCTTTTTAAATAGCTATTGAATTCCTCATCCGTAAAACTCAACTTTTTACACAACAATCCAACATCTTCACTTTGCAAGTTTTCTGGATACGTGGGGTCTTCGAGATAATTTATTGCGTCTTCTCTATTCATTTGACCACTATTTATAAGCGTACTAAAATGCGGTTTTCTTTTATCCACATTGAATTTTTTTGGCAGAATATAGCCTTGATAAAAACGAGTAAAAATGGATTCGTAGTGTTTGCCGCCGTAGTATTTCCAGTGCATTTTTTCTTCAATGACTTTCATGACGGCTTCTTTATTGTAATCAAGGTAATTTAATACCGGAATTGACTTTGCAAGCCCGCCATATTGATAAATTATTTTGATTACCGTACTCATAAATGGAAAGGTTTTAAGCTTTTTTGAACCAAATTGTTTGTGTATCGCTTTTATATTTGTCGCATCCGATTTGCGCCAATTCCAAGCACTTGGCATGATAGCTTCTGTGGCAAAATTTTCACCGCTTAGCAAGTGCTTCACTTTATATTTACGTGCCAAACGGTAAACCGTAGCAAAAATCGCATGATCAGAGAGTAATTCCAGATCAATCACATCCGCTTTAAAAAATGCACGTTGCAAATCTTTAAACTCTTCCCAGTCAATTACTAGTGTGTAAAGGTCAAAGCCAGTGTATTCGACAATATTTTCAATATTTTTTACCGCTAACTCGCTGTTCCAACCATTATCTAAATGGACGAGCAACCCGCGCAGCCCCCACTCTTTCGCTAGATAAGCAACATAGGTGCTATCCACTCCACCGCTGACACCAATTATGCAATCGTATTCCTTACCTTGACCGTCTTTTTTGACTTTTGCAATAATATCTTCTAGCGTCCTCTGCCGTTGACCAGGGTCAGCTATCAACTTTTTCTTGCGCGCCTCATACTCATGACAGTGATTACAAACACCTTGTTCGTCAAAGGTAATATTAGGATCGGTTGTATCCATCACACAGCGTGTGCAAATTTGGTATTCTCTATCTTTTGTCATAACTAACCTTTAAATAACGCTTCTAATTTATTGTAAGCGGGATAGGTAATAAGCACCGCTTTGTGTTTTCCGCTGAATACAAACAAATCACCTGCCGCGACTGCAGAGACATTAGCTTGGTTTGTAGCCTTTTTAAAATCGTCTAGTTCACCCGCACCACCTAGAGCCACAACGGGAATAGATACCGCATCAGTAATCGATTTTAAAAGTAAAACATTGTAACCTGAGCGTGTTCCGTCCTTATCAATATCCGACACAATTAACTCCCCCGCTCCAAACTCTTGCATTTGTTGAGCATACTCAATCGGATTCTGTTTTACTTTGACACGTCCATTGCGGATATATACTTCATACTTACCCCAGAAATTCTTTTTTACATCAATGCAAACCACTATGCTCTGTGCACCAAATGCTTGTGATAGTTCTTTAACCAGGCCTGGATTTTCGTAAGCGGCGGTATTGATTATCACTTTTTCCACCCCAAGCTTAAACAACCTTGATGCTTGCTCTATTGTTTTAACTCCACCACCGTAGGCAAACGGAATAAACGCCTCTGTCGCTATGTCTTCGAGTAACTCAAAGTTTGGGCCTCGACCCTTTTCGGTTGCTTCTATATCTAAAAAAACCAGTTCATCGACCTCTTTGTCATTAAAAATCTTAACGGCATTAATAGGATCGCCCACGTACTTATGGTCCTTAAACTTCATCCCCTTGACCAAACCGCTACCACGTAACAACAAAACGGGGATCACTCGTGTTTTTAACATAGGCTATAACTCAATAAAATTCTTAATTAGCGCCATACCAAAGCGATGACTTTTTTCAGGATGAAATTGTGCCCCATAAATATTGTCTCGCTGAACAGCACAGGTGAAATCGTAACCATAATGCGAATAGGCCAAGACATCGGCTTCGTTTTCACACATAACATGATAGGAATGCACAAAGTAATACCGTAACTCGGATTCCGATGAGGGTAACAATTTATTATCCTTCGCAGGGTAAACAACGTTCCAACCCATATGCGGAACTTTAAGTGATTTTAACGATTCATCCGCAAAGTTGAAGCGCTTAACTTGGCCTTTAATCCAGCCCAAGCCAGACAGCTGCCCCTCTTCGCTTTGGGCAAACAGCATCTGCATACCCAAGCAAATGCCCAAAAAAGGTGTTTTATCAACTAAGACCTTGCTCTCTAGAACTGAAAAAAATGGCGCGCTTTTAAGATTAGCAATGCCCTTATCAAATGACCCTACACCAGGTAAAAGCAGCTTATCCGCTTGCGCAACAATATCCGGATCAGCAGAAATCACAGCGGATCCACCCGCACGTTTAATCATATTCAACACAGATCCTGCATTACCCATGCCATTGTCTAAGACTACAATCATTACTTGGAATCCTTCAATACCGTTTGCAGAAAATCATTAAATCGTTGCTCTGGGTTATTTGCCCAAAAATAATCTGGTGTGATATCGATTTTCGCTTCACTTTGGATTTGGTCCGTCAAACTCTCGGGGGTATCAAAACGTAAAAATGGCGAATTCGGTTCATAGAAGTTGGCATAATCATCATCCACCAAATAAATCTTCTTGGTAAAGAAAATGGCTTCATATAGAACCGTACTTACACTAAACGAAACAACCACGTCAGAGGCAGATAATACTGTGTAAAGGTCACCGACATCAATAATCACACCTTTATTTATAAGGCTATCATATCGCTTTTTTACCTCTGGGCGCTCTGAAGGGTGTGGGCGAAGATACACCTTAGAACCAGGATTTAAAGAAATAAAATCACCTATAAAGCTAGACAACTTTTCAGGAATTGTACCACCAGAAATAAATAAAATTGAATTTGACTCCTTTGGAAAGCTTTTATCACCATAAATTTTAATACGATTCAATAAATCAGGATAACCTACTGCAATCTTTTCAGCTGGTACCTTGCAGTTTTTCACCCAATGTTCACCATGTGTAAGAAAGATACTTGGGAAAAAACCATAAATATCATTTGGTAAATTATCCAAATTAAAATTATAGGCTGGATGATTCAATCCTATATAACCATGCTGGTACTCAGCTACTTTTATTCCAAGATCTTGTGCTGCTTTGACTATATATGCATATCCACCATAAGAAGCATCTTCAACTAACACTAATTTTGGTTTTTTTAGACTAAAAAACAAACGATATAAACTATAACCAGCACGATATTTTGATATTTGCTTTAAAACGACCTTATTAAAATCAGCACCAAGGTCAGACTGCCTACCTGCAGAAAGGTAATCTTTAAAATCATTAACCGTTTGACACTCTATATGAGATGGCTTTTTGAAGTGCGAGTATATGAATATAAAAATATCCAACAAATCTCTATAAAAAACCTTCGTTTTTTTTGGTTCACTATAAGCTCTCTTATTAGATGCTTCAATTAAACCAACTTCATCTGGATATTGATCGACAAAATTTTGATATAGGCGATTATAGAAGATTCCATCATTACCTTTTACGCTTACAACGCCACTGCTAAAAATTAATATTTTTTTCTTTTTGATAAATAAAGGTGAGTTAACTAACGACTTAATCAAGTATTTCAATACAGCAACCAACGGTTGTGATAATGGTAAATGTGGGTTAGATAAACTAAATCTTTTATTAATCATACCTTGAAGCAGTCTATACCTGACCATCAGATAAAGTGGAAAACCTTTGTCATCCCTGTAGTCCCATATCTTAGAATCCGATTCAAAATGAAGTAAATTTAATAGCTTACTACTTAACATTTCTGCTCCACCGTAAGGGGTTCCAAGGCATAGGATAAACCTTGTTTGAATACCACCAAACAAAAATAAACTGCGTTACACTTGATAGAACCATACTGTAAGCAATAGATTGGTAATCAAGCCCAATCACACCGATCAAAACATAACTCAACAAAATGTGAAAGACAGCAATTGAAAACGTAATTCTTGCTAAAACTCTAGTTTTTTTTACGTAGAAAATATAATTTACAACTAAGTAATAATAGGCTTCAAAAACCATTGCAATAATGATTAGCTGGGTAACAATTGATGCGACTTGAAATCTCTCACCTAATAGATAAGGGAATATCAATGGTGTTAAGAAAAAACCTAAAATACCCAATACAGTAATCCCGAACGCTATTTGATAGCTTTTTTTTACCACACCTTTTTTATCATCAAAACTAGGTCGTTTACTAATAACCTGAAACAGTGAGGGATAAAGCGCCTTATTTAAGGATACAATCAAGATAAGCATTACCAAGGCAAGCTGTTGACCTACACTAAATATACCTGTTGCCGCTGTACCAGCAAATGTGACGATTAACAGTTTATCACCTTGAGTTCTTAACCAATCTCCCAATTGATGAGGAACCATCGGAATACTAAACATTAAAAAGTCTTTTATATACAACTTTCTAACACTTAACTTTAAATACCCCCTTTTATAAAGGAAAAGCATTGATATTAAGGCAAAACTCGTTGTCGCTAGGAGTAGACTAGTTAAATGGCCAACCCAGTTCATTTCGAGTGCAATAACAGTAAATAAACTTATGCTAGCAAATAATAGCGTTTGGCTTGTTTGATACAAGCCATAATTGATAGGCTTTTTTTCAATTACCCAAAGAGTTAAATTAATAAGCGTAACGAACTGACTCAACGCCACCAATACTGTAGCGAATTGCCACTCTATTGGCAGCCCAAATTTATTTTGTATCTGCTGGCTAAACAAAAAAACTAAAAGCAACATAACAGAAAATGAAAGAAACAGAATAAAAATCACGTTCGAAACATATTTTGCCAAGCGTTTTTTTGAAATTCTAAAGTAATTAGTGCTTATAGCACCGTGACCACTTAGGCCAATAAAAACTGCAAAAAAACTAGCAAAAACTAAAAATGTGGCAATTACACCATAATCTTGTGGCGTTAGATAACGTGTAAGAACTGGTATTAATAAGAAAGATATTCCCTTATTCAAAAATTCAAACACTGTGAATAGAAGAGCTCTACTACCTGCATTCATTTTCAAAGAGTCTTTTTTTCAATTATTGATTCTGCACTAACAAAATCATATTCATCATCCACATCAATAGATAGGCTTTTTCCCATCACATATGAATACGTCTTTTCTGGATAAAAGCTCTTCTCTTTTATTACACTTTGGGGTTTGGCGATGTAAACCGCCCCATTCAACCGATAATAGGTCGGCAGATCTTGACTTCTTTTACCTTTTACCTCTTCGCGAATAAAGTCGTCCATATTTCCATCGTCTGGCAAGGTGTTAGTCCAGAGTGGTGAGTGGTCTGTTTCGCAAACAGAGATAACCGCATTGGCGTTTTTTTCAAATAGTAGCTCAATCGCTTCATCAATATGTTGGGCGGTTCTTAGTGGGCTAGTGGGTTGTAATAGAATGACATAATGATACTGCTTATTTTGTGCGTCGATTGCTTGCAACACTACATCCACTGAACTGGCTGTATCGGTTGCTAATTCACCAGGCCTAATTAATACTTCTGCCCCATATTGTTCTGACACTGTTTTTATTTCTTCATCATCAGTACTCACTAAAAAGTGATCAATATATTTCGACTGCTTTGCGGCTTCGATTGTCCAGGCGATAAGCGGTTTTCCCGCTAAGTCTAATACATTCTTTCTGGGTAAACGCTTACTTCCACCGCGTGCTGGAATCACCGCTAAAAAAGTTTTTCCGTTAAGCACCAAACACCTCGTTGTATTCTCGGTTGGCTTGTTCGTATTCGTTCATACGTCCGATGTCTAGCCAATATTCGTGAATTGGAAAGGATACAGTATTGTGATTTTTTTCGATGAGTTTTTCAAACAAGGTCGGCATATCGTAATATTCACCATTTGGTATTAAATCTAATATTTGTGGGCTGAGCATATAAATGCCGGCACTGACAAAGAATTTATGCACTGGTTTTTCTTCGATGGATTGGATTTGGTTGCCTTCTACCACAACCACACCATAAGGAACTTGAAAGTCGTATTCGCGCACGCACATGGTCGCCATGGCTTGTTGGGTTAGATGATAATCCAATAGGCTTTCAAAGTTGACATTGGTCAGTAGGTCGCCATTCATCACAAAAAACGGTTCACCAGGCCTTGTGGACATTAGGCTTAATGCGCCTGCAGTTCCCATGCGCTCTTCCTCTAACACATATTCAATATTGACCCCAAACTTTGATCCGTCGCCAAAGTGCGTCTTAATCATGTCGGCTTTGTAATTGACGCACATCACAATATTAACAAACCCATAATCGGCAAAGCGCGAAACAATGGTTTCTAGAATCGGTTTATCGCCCACTTTTAACATCGGCTTGGGCGTTTCTTTAGTTAAGGGATATAGACGTGTGCCTAAACCGCCGACCATTAATACCACTTTATTGAGCTTGATTTCTGGTTTGAGCAGTTCTTCAATTTCTTTTAGCCCAATCACGCGATTTTCGGCATCAACAACCGGGATTTGGTGAAGTTTTTTGGCAATCGCTTTTTTTATAATCTCTTGATTGGATTCGTTGATATGTCCGACGATTGGGGTTTTGAATACAATCGTATCAATAGCGTCTTCGAGCGTTAAATCTTTTAATAATCCACGACGAATATCGCCATCCGTAATCGTGCCGAGCAGTTTATTTTCGCTATCTACAACCAACAGGATTTGTAGCGCCGTTTGATCTAACAGGGTTAACGCTTGCCGTATCGTAATGTTCGGCGAAACCAGTGTTTTTTTATAGTTGTTCATAAGGTTACTTTTGTATTTCTTTTAAAAGCATAAAGCTTTCTGCATATTCACAACCAGCGGTAGCGCCACGTATCGTTGCTAGCGCTTCTATGTTACGCAAGCTTCTTGGGAAAGGATGCTCGGCTATTTCACTTTCAAAAACTCGCATAATATCGAGTTTTTTCTGCAAAAACTCTGAAATCTCAACAAACACATTCGGCACAAAGCTGTCTTCTTTAGTGGATAACGCAAACTCAGTTTCGCTCAAAGTTTCCATCATGTAAATCTTACGGATAAACGGATAACGAAATGATTTCGTGCAGCTATAAACCGCTTCAAACATTACGCGGTGATCGGAATGCACATCACTTTTAAATGGCAGAAATAAAATTGTCGGTTTAACTTTATTAATTACCAAAGAAACCCTAGAAACCAACTCAGAAACAGAATATTCATCAACCTTCATAGTAGAAAGCCCTAACCGATGAACACCATCGAAGCCATACAACTCAGCTGCTTTATCGATTTCTTCATTTCGGCTTGCTACGCGTTGTGCGGAAAACCCTTCTTCTTCTTTAATCTCAGTACAGATCATCCAGTGGATTTCATCACCGTTTGCTTTATGCTTGAGCAACGTACCACCGCAACCTAATGTTTCATCATCGGGGTGCAGAGCAATAGCAAGAACCTTTTCTTTCATAAATACTCCCCCAATTTTGGCAATGTATTAAACTCGTGGTCTTCCAACAAAACTGCGCCATCATAAGTTTTAACTAAAATCGCGTTATTTTCTTCAATAGCCAAAACCTTACCAGGCTCAATATTGTTTAATTGATACTCTTTTTCAGATGCCTTCCAGATTGTAACCGCTTTATTTTCATATAAAACGTGTGCTCCAACATAGGGCTTAGATAATGCTCTAACTAAATTATAGATGGGTCTAGAGCACATACGAAAGTCAATCTGACCATCCAACATTCCACGCTTACGCCAGTTATTTGCATCTTTCTCAACTTGCTTTTGTACACAAAAATGGCCTGATTGCAAAGCTGGTATAAACTCTTTAATTTGCCCCAGTGCAGTTAATGTAACTTTTTCATATAAAGATTGCGCATCATCTTTATAACTAATATCGATAAATTTTTGAGATAGCATATCACCCGAATCAGCACCTTCGTCCATAAAGAAAAACGTAGAACCGGTTTTTTGTAACCCAAGTGCTAAAGCCCATATAATCGGATGGCGTCCTCTATTTGCGGGTAATAAAGCTGGATGAAAACCGACTACGCCCATTTTAGGCAAGTTTAGCAATTCCTTTTTTATGAGCTGCGACCATCCAAAACAAAAAACAATATCCGGATTACATTCTGAAATCCACTCCAGCGTTTCTTTTTGATTAATATTATTGGTATCGTAAAAAGCGATGTTATTGTTTTCACATAACGGCTTAAGATTTGCAAAATCTGAATTTATTTTATTGTTGGTATTTGAAATAACCCCACAAATTTCAACTTGCATCTCAATAAGCAGTTCTAATGCTTTTTTAGAAAATTCGACAGCACCAATAAAACAAACTTTCAAAGCTTCACCTCAACATCGTAAAAAGATTTTTTTAAAATATTCGTTAACTCAATGCGTTTAACTACATCAATTATTTGGGTGCTTGCATTTCCAGTACCGTAAGGGTTCTCAACATGTTTCAATTTTTTCTGAAACTCCTTGTTATATGACAAGTTTATCGCTTCTTTAATTGCCTTCACATTAGGCAAGCAATCGATAACGCTCGCTGCCTTCATTCGCCCTTTCTGCCTGTCACCAACATTTATTGTAGCTATCTTAAAACTCGGAACTTCCGCTAGACCGCTAGAGCTATTGCCAATAACAAAGTTCATAAATTGCAATGCACTCAGATAGCGCAACTGCCCCAAAGAAGGAAATGCTATTGATTTTTCTTTATTGTCAGCAACATAATCATCGATCATTTGATTAATAATGCGTCCATCAGTATCACTGTTAGCTTTAGTAAAGATAATATGAGTTTCTTCTAAATCATCTAGAGCATCCAATAAAGCTTGAAACTGGTCTTTAGCTGTCGATTTTTCAAGCGTAACTGGATGAAAAGTAACAAGAGCATTATTGTTAGCTAATTTAAATCCAATTGATTCCTCAAAATCACTTTTGCTTAAAAGCTTTAATCGCTTGATATTCTCAATACCCATTCCGCCCACATTAAACACTCTTTCTGGCGACTCGCCTAGCTGAATAACTCTTTTTCTATATTCGTCAGTCGCTGTAAAGTGTAAATGACTCATTTTGGTTATAGAGTGTCTTATTGGCTCGTCAATCAAACCCTCTGTTGCTTCACCACCGTGCAAATGGGCTATCGGGATGCGTGCAATCATCGCGGCGGAAGCCGCAGAAAAGATTTCGTAGCGATCACCTAACAGAACCACCAGGTCTGGTTTTAGTTCTTCATAAGCCTCGGCAAACGAAATTTGCGCTAAACCCATAGACTTGGAAATACCGATAGCCGTATCAGAAGATAAGAGCATTTCAATTTTTTTATCAATCTTGAATTCTTTTTCAACATCTTTGTAGGTTAGGCCAAACTCTGGTGACAAATGCATACCCGTCACGATAACTTGAAGCTGTAAATCGGCTTCTTGTTCAATGCCCTTCATCAGCCAGAAGAGCAAGCCGTATTCAGCACGTGTTCCGGTGACGATGCAGATTTTTTTGGTGGTTTGGTTATTCATTAAAATTTTTCCGTGTTTAACTTGTAAGCTTGGTTTCTTGCCGTTGGCTGTTCGGGTTTTGTCATTTGGATGTATTCAAGCTCTAATAGGTGTGCAATCGCCCGTTTAAAATTGCCTGTTTTGCTGTTACACCCTAAGGCTTCTAATAGTTGTTTGCTTGTTTTGGTTTCGTTATGCAATGCTTCAAGGATTTGTTGTTCTGTTTGGTTTAATTCATTCAAGGCAACTTGAGCCATGTCTTGGGCCTTTGTCTTGGGCCTTGTAAATGGTGATGACAAAACAACCGACTTTTTCTGCAAACTTTGGTGCTGGAATGACGGTTGTAGTTTTATGGGCGGCTAGTTTGGTGATCATGGTCTTTGTGCTCTCACGGCCTCTAGCTTTTCAATGATGCTCAAGGTTTCTTTTTGCATTTTGGAAAAGGCGAACCATTTTTTACCCAAGTCTTTTAGGCTTGCGCCTAGGTGGTAGATGTCTTGGTTGTCGATAATAATGAATCGGTCATGCGCATCGGCAAATGGATAATATTCAATGTTGGGGTATTGCTGGTTGTGTTTTTGCAGATCGAGTGCAAATTGCTGGTTGGTGTTTTTACCATAGAGTTCGACTTTTACATTCGCTTGTCGTTTGGTGAGCATCAGCAATACGCTTTCATCTAGGTAGTTGTCTATCACGATAATGCTGTGCTTTGCTGACTTGATGAGGTCCGCTACAAAAACATAGGCATCGAAAATTTGACCGTTGAAGAAGATGCCTTGTTCTTTTGTAATGGTTTTTGATTCTAAGGCGGCAAACACTTGCTCAAAATTTTTCTCGGTAGTATTTGCGAGTTGTTGATGTGCGAACTCTAACTGTTGGACACGCTCTAGCAAGTATGCGTTAGCATTTACAAATCGTTTCATTTTTACAAAAGCTTCAATAATTTGAATACTGACTTGTACTGCTGTTTCGCTTTTTAACACAGCACTGAGCATGGCGACACCCTGCTCAGTGAATACCAGTGGTTGTTTTCGTAACCCCATGACCTCACGATTGGATGTCGCATTTTGCGATACCCAATTTTGTAGCTCCTGTTTCGTCATCTGGAACATGAAGCTTTCGGGGAAGCGCGTAATGTTTCTTTTCACCTGTTCATTCAAACGTCGTGTTTCAACACCATACAATTGCGCCAAGTCACGATCCAACATGACTTGCGTATTGCGAATCGTGTGGATTTTAGACTGAACAAGATGATGGTCGATTGGCGCAAGGCTTTCCATAGATTTTTCTTTTTTAAATTTTCTTCGTCATTGGGCGTTTTCGTAATTCATATCAACTCATCCGCTTGGTAGTCTTTTTGCGCGACTTTGCCGATGATTTCGTTCCAGCGCATGGGTGAGATACCCAGGCCTGGTCGTTTTACAGTAAGGTTTTGTTCGCTAAACACGTCGCCTTTTTTGATGTCGGTAAGTGCGATCAGGCTTTTTCTGGCGACTTGCATGTTTTTTTGTTCGCTGACGCTTGGGCGTTTGATACCGTCACCTAGTGCAACTTCAATATTGCGTATCGCTTTGACCATGGCTTTGAGTTCATCAGGTTCTAAGCTGGCTTTATGATCTGGGCCGGGTAGGTTTTTATCGAGGGTAAAGTGTTTTTCGATAATGCTTGCGCCGAGCGCGACGGCGGCGGTCGGCACTTCGATGCCAGGGGTGTGATCGGAATAGCCGACTTTGACTTTAAACGCTTGGGCAATGGTTTGCATGGCGGTTAGGTTCACATCTTGCATTTGCGTTGGGTAGTCAGTGGTAGCATGCAAGATAGTGATTTTGTCTTTATCTGTGCCCGAATCAATTAATAGATTCAGCGCGGCTTCGATGTCGCTTAGCGTCGCCATGCCGGTTGAAAGCACAATTTCTTTGTTGTATGCGCCCACCATTTTTAAATAGGGATAGTTAGTGATTTCACCCGATGGGATTTTAAAGCGTTCAACGCCTAGCCCGTTTAAAAATTGAATGCTTTGCAGGTCAAACGGGGTGGACATGAATTCGATTTGCTGTTGCTGGCAATGAACAACCAATTCTTGATGATCTTCTTCGCTAAGTTCTAAGCGTTTAAGCATATCAAACTGGCTTTCTTGTTTGCCGGTGTTGGTGGTTTGATAGTCGGCTTGTTTGGCGGCTTTTGTTACTAGCGTGGCGGCCTTAAAGGTTTGAAACTTGACCGCATCCGCGCCACAGTCTTTGGCGACATCGACCAATTGTTTAGCTAATTCAAGTGAGCCGTTATGGTTGACGCCGACTTCGGCAATGATAAATACGCTCATTTAACTAGGCTCCCCGCTTTTATAAAGGATTGTGGTGGAATGCTGATGGTTTGCTTGGTGGTGGCGTGACTGCCTATAAAACTCTGTTCGCCTACAACCACCCCACCGTTAATAATCGCACCTGTAGAAATATGACAATGATCTTCAATAATCGCATCATGCTCGATTAGGGCTTTGGTATTGATAATACAATTATCGTCAACTTGAGCCGCACTGTTGATTAGAGCATGGTGCATCACGATTGTGCCCTCTCCGATTTGAGCATGCTTTGATACATAAGCCAGTGGCGACACCAGGCTTGGTTGTTTGAAGCCTAAGGCTTTAAGCCGATTAAACAATTTCATTTTAAGTTCTGCTGACCTAATTTGCCCCACAGTCACAAAAGCATATTCGTACTGTTTTCTAAGTTCTGCTAAATCATCGTCACAACCGACCACCGGATAACCCAACACCTCTGTCACGCCAGAGTCTTTGCGGTCAACAATACCCGCAATCTGCCATTCACCGATTTGTTCAATTACGTCTATACAGGCTTTGCAATGCCCGCCAGCACCGATTAAGAGGATTTGATTCATACTCTCACACTACTCGGTATATTGACTAAACGATCGGCAAGCCATTGGGCGTTGGTTTGCGGCATGGTGAAACAGTGTTTGAACATGGGTAACTGATTGAGCAGTGTCCAGACAGGTCGGGTCATTACACCTTGTGCGTTGGCGTATTCTAAAAACATTTGTTGTTCTGTTTTGTCTGCCAATAATAGGGCATTTAGCCAATAATTGGATTTGGCGTTTGTTGGTTCGGTGATAAACGTGATGTTGTTTTGTTGACACCAGGCCTGGTAGCTTTCGGCGGTTTCGCGTTTGTTTTCAATAAAACCTTCTAGCTTGTCTAATTGGGCGCAGAGCAACGCGGCGTTTAAATTGGGCATACGATAGTTGTAGCCAATTTGATCGTGGTTAAATTCCCATTTGTGCGGCACTTTGGCGGTAGTGGTGATGTATTTGGCTTTTTTAGCCAGCTGTTCGTCGTTGGTGAGAATCACCCCACCACCGCCAGCGGTGACGATTTTATTGCCATTAAAGCTGATTGCGGCGAGTTTGCCAAACGTTCCGGTATGTTGGTTTTTATAGTAGCTACCGAGTGATTCAGCGGCATCTTCAACTAGGGGGATATGCCATTGCTCGCATATCGCTTGGATTTTGTCGATTTCGCATGGATGACCAAAGGTATGCATCGGTACACAGGCAGCAATGCGCTTGTTGGTTTGTTTATTGAAGCATTGCTGGTCTTTTATTTCTGCGTATTTGTTTAGAAACGCTTGAAATGATTCCGCCGATAGACCTAAAGTTTGTTTATCGACATCAACAAACACCGGTTCTGCTCCGCAATAACTAATCACGTTGCAGGTTGCGATAAAACTTAGAGCTTGCGTAATAACTTCAGTTTCGCGCTCCACACCTGCAAGCAATAAGGCGATGTGCAAGGCGGATGTGCCGTTTACCGTCGCTATCGCATACTTCGCGCCCGTAAAGGCGGCAAGACGTTTTTCAAACTCGTCAACATACTTACCGACACTGGAAACAAACGTGGAGTCAATACAGTCCATCACGAGGTCTTTTTCACGTTGGTCAAAACGCGGTTCATGCAAGGGTAAAAACTCGGTTATTTGGTAGTGTTGTTGAATAAAGCTAACGAGTTGTTTGAGTTCTGTGCGCATAATTACATTTTACCGTCTAGGTACTTGCCGGTTTCTTTATGTCCGAAATCAGGGATCATTTGATGAAAGAGTTCGACGATTTTCAGCTTAGTCCATTTTTTGGTTTGCTTCATAGACTGGATGTTAGATTCAAACAAATCCAATAATTCTTTCTGGTAAATAGGCTCATTTTTAATAATGCCTAAATTGTGAAAGCGATTCATGTCCAACACTTCTTTGTCTGTATAGAACTCTTCAAAATCTTTTTCACCCGTCGTATCACTGGAAGTGAATAAACAGGGCCACTTACCTTGTTCAGGCAAGGTTTTAGCCAGCTCACGAGCCTCACCTTCACTTTCGCACAAGTAAGGTTCATAGCCTAAATTGGTTAGAAATTTGACCGCAATGTCGGCAAAGGTAATGAGATGAAGCTCCTCACTGAGCTTAGGGAAGAAAATATCGCGGTTTTCGCCTAATAGGCAAGACATTAAACACAGTTCGCCAGATTCTTGCGGTGTAACAAAGTAGCGTTTGATGTCATTAGGCGCAACAATTGGTTGTCGTTTTTGAATGCGTTGGTTAAAGCCATGAAGCAATGAGCCGTCTGAAAACGCCACATTGGCAAAACGCGCTGTGGATATTTCGATGGTTTCACTGCGACGCATGAGGAACATTTCCATAATGCGTTTACTTGCGCCCATCATATTGACTGGGTTAGCGGCTTTGTCTGTTGAAACACAGAAGTATTTTTTAGTTCCTTTGGCAATGGATTGTACAATGGTTTTGTCGGTATTAAATACATTGACATCAATCATGCGCATCAATGTATAAGGATCCTTTTCACTGCGTACATGCTTAAGGGCAGATAAATTTAGCACGTAATCATATTGACCGTCATTTTCAATAAATGCATTGTATTCTATCGAGCCAATATCTAAGGCGAAGGTTTGAAAGTCGCCATCAATATAACCAAATGAGCTACGAATATCGCGCACAACTTCAACTAAGTTATTTTCGCTAATATCGACCACATGCAGTTTTTGTGGGTTGCGTTTGAAGATTTCTTTAACAACCGCTTGCCCGATCGAACCCGCTCCACCAAGTACCAGGAAACGCGATGATGAAACTTTATCGACAAGCTCTTGTTCAAAGTGGTTAATGTCTGTGACGAATAGCTCTGTGGTTCGTCCGATTAGATTTAAGATATTCATACTAGTTTCTTCATACTCGTTTACATATGTTAATAGATAATGCTTTTGATGTGGTCCATTTGCCACCGAATACGGTGGTGAGATTTTGGTTTTGTTGTAAGGCGTATTCGCGGGTGCCTTTATTTGGGTTGTCGGCGCTTTTGATGAGTGGGCGCAGACCTGCAAAGCTTTGTATTATGTTTTGTTTGTTTATAGGCGTTGTGAAATAGTGGTTATAGCCGTTGATTAGGTAGTCTATTTCTTGTTCGCTGGGTTTGATGTCGTCGTTTAGGGTTTGGCGTTGTTCTGTTGTGCCGATTAGGGTTTTGCCTTGATAGGGTAACACAAAGAAGATGCGGCGTTCGTTGGGGACTTCTAGGAGATAACCATGATTTTGGACGGTGATTGCCGCGTCGCTGCGCTCCTCGCAATGACCATGGTTTTTACCGCGCTCCTCGCAATGACCATGGTTTTTACCGCGCTCCTCGCAATGGACGTGCTTTTTGCTTTGTTCCTCGCGATAGCAGTATTCAGTGTCTACCAAGATGTGGCTGCCGCGCACCAGGTCTAGCTTGTATTTAGGCTTTATGTTGCTTTGTTTGAGTAGTTGTTCTGCCCAGGGGCCTGCGGCGTTGATAATTTTGTCGTAGGTTTGGGTTTCGCCGCTAGCAAGGGTTAGGGTGCCATTTTCATCAACTTGGGTGACTTCAGTATTTTCCTTCAATGCAAATATTTGGGAGATTGCTTCGCTGCGCTCGCAATGACGGTAAGCTTTGGCTTGGTCGAGTGCCCAGAGACCGAGTTGGTGGTCATCCATTTGGCCGTCGTAGAAACTGAAGCCCTTGGTTAGGCCTTCTGTTTTGAGTTGTGGGCAAGCCTGGTGCATTTGTTGTTTGGTTAGGCTTTGGTGTTTTCCGATATTTTGTTTGCCTGCTAGGGTGTCGTATAGCCATAAGCCGATTTTGTAAAGCCATGCTGGGCGACTACTGGTTTTGTAGATGGGAATATAGAGTTTTAGCGGTTGCGCAAGGTGGGGCGCTTGGCTTATCCACCACTGGCGTTCTTTTAGGGCTTCTTTGACTAAACGAAATTCGAAGTTTTCTAAATAGCGAAGTCCGCCATGCAGTAACTTGGAGGAAGCAGATGAGGTTTGCTTCATCACCTCGCCTTTTTCAAATAGCGTGACGCTGTGACCTTGCTTGAGTAATTCCCAAGCAGTCATAATGCCGTTAATGCCTCCACCAATCACAGCGATATTCATGCAAAGTATTCTTTGATAGCCGCAACTACTTTCTCAAGGTCTTGCTCGTTTAGGTGTTCGCCGATTGGCAAGCTGATCAAGGTGGTGTCGGTTTGGTTAGCGAACATGGGTTCTGTTGCTTGGGCAGTGTAGTCGTAGGCTTTTAGCTTGGGCAGTGAAATCGGGTAATGGATCCCCGTTTGGATGCCTTTATCTGCTAAGAATTTTGCTAGATCGTCACGTTTTTCTGTGCGTATAACGAATAGGTGATAAACCTGTTTGGCCCATGCTTGTCGAACAGGTAAAACGATTTGTTGCACGTCTTTTAGATTCGCCAAGTAGTAATCCGCTACCGCTATTCGTTTTTCTGTCCATCTAGGCAGGTGTTTGAGCTTTACCGAGAGGATAGCGGCTTGTAAGCCATCTAAACGTGAATTTCGGCCTTCAAATTCGTGATCGTATTTTGCGATACGTCCGTGATTGGCTATCATGCGGCATTTTTTGGCGAGTTCGGCATTGTTTGTTGTAATCGCGCCGCCATCACCGTAGGCACCGAGGTTTTTACCTGGGTAGAAGCTAAAGGTGGCGATATCACCGATTGAACCGACACTTTGGCCTTTAAATTGAGCTCCGTGTGATTGCGCACAATCTTCTATGATGTAGAGGTTGTGTTGTTTGGCGATTTGTTGCAGTGATTCCATATCGCAAGGATGGCCATATAGGTGCACGGCGATAATGGCTTTGGTTTTGGCTGTGATGCGTTTGTTTATATCTTCAATCGAAATAACATAGGACTGTGAGTCGCAATCGGCAAATACGACTTTGTGACCTTGGCGGGTAACAGCTTCGGAACTGGCGATAAAGGAGTTGGCCGGCACGATGATTTCTGAACCTTGGGGTAGGTTTAAGGCTTCGATGGCAATTTCAAGCGCATCGGTTCCATTAGCAACGCCTAAGCAATATTCAACACCAACGTACTGAGCAAATTCTTTTTCAAAGTTGGCAACGTACTCTCCACCAATAAACGCAGATTTTGCGATGACATCGTGAATGGCGGTGTCGATTTCTTGCTGGATGGATTGGTATTGCGCAACTAAATCTAGAAACTTAACCATTTGGTTTTAAATCCTTTATTTTTTTAGCGGGGTTCCCGGCGTAGATGCCTGACTGGTTGATATTTTTTGTGACCACTGCTCCCGCACCAATAACGACGTGATCGCATATTTCAACGGGAAGAATGGTGGCGTTGCTACCGATGGATACATTATTGCCTATTTTTGTATTTTTCCAAAGCGTGGTATCCCCTCGTGCGGGGCTGCCTTTGGCAAAAAGGTCGTTAATAAACATTACGCCGTGACCAATAAAACAATCATCGCCTATGGTCACCAATTCGCAAATAAATGTATGCGATTGTATCCTAGTACGCTGACCGATTTTGACGTCCTTTTGGATTTCGACAAACGGACCAATAAAGGTTTTATCGCTAATTTCACAACCGTAGAGGTTTACCGGTTGAATAACGGTAACGTTTTCACCAAAAACAACGTCTTCGCGTATGCCAACGGTTTTGATATTAGGCTTGTTCATTCTTTTGACCTAGGCGGCAATGTTTTGGTTTAAAACGTAAAAAGACTTCTTTTTTGGTTTCGATGGATTCATATATCGCGTTGATTAATTCTAAGCTTTTACGACCTTGTAGACCATCTACCAGGTGCTTTTTATTGTTTAGAATGGAATCGACCACATGCTCATAGTAGGCATGATGCCCAAAACCATAAACGTTGGGCGGATTAACTGAATATTTTTCCATCACCTCGGCATCGCCTTCTTGTTGTTCGGTAAAGTTCCACACTTTCATTTGGTTTACCGCAAAGCCACCAATTTCTACTGTGCCAGTTTCACCCAAGACTGATAGTGAGCCTTCAAGGTCTTTAGGACGTACGGCGGTGGTAGCTTCGATAATGCCGAGTGCGCCGTTTTTAAAACGTAGATTGACGATGGCGGTATCTTCGGCTTCAATGTTAGCTAAGGCCGTGGTACTCATGGCATGTACGCTTTCCACTTCGCCCATCATCCATTCTAATAGGTCTACGTGATGACTGGCTTGGTTCGTCAATACGCCACCATCTAGCGCCCAAGTTCCGCGCCATGGGTCTTGATCGTAGTAGGCTTGTGGACGACACCAGCGCACACGCACTGTTCCCAGTACCAACTTTCCAAAACGCCCTGCTTCTAAGGCTTCGCGTGTTTTAACGACTGGCACGTTAAAGCGGTTTTGTTTGACCACGAATAGTTTAACGCCTTCTTCGTCGCAGACCTTGATCATCGCATCTGCATCATCAAGCGTCAGCGCCATTGGTTTTTCAACAACGATATGTTTTTTATGTTTTGCTATCCCAATAACATGTTGAGCATGATAACCACTTTCGGTTAAAACTGACACTACATCAATATCGGTTTGAGCTATCATTTCATTCATGTCGGTGAAATATGGGATTCCAAATTGTTCACCAATCTTTTTAGCTTTCTCTTCAACAACGTCACACACGGCGACAAGCTTTGCGTTTTCAATTTGTTTGTGCCCCAACAACTCCGAATGGCGTTTGGCTATGCGCCCACATCCTAATAATGCAAATTTCAACATAATTTATCCTATTTATTCTTTATTCAACTGTTACTGATCTTGCTAAATCTTTAGGCCAATTAAAATCGTTGTCTCTAGTGTTGGAAACATGGCAAACCTAAAATTGTAGCGGAATATAAATATAGTTTACGCGTTTGGCGCATGTAGTTGCTAGTTTGACCATTCTAAAACTCATAGTATTTTCTATACCAATCAAAAAACTTGCCTATGCCGTCTTCTATGCTGGTGGCGGGTTTGAAACCGGTATCGTGAATGAGTTCGTCTACGTCAGCATAAGTAATCGGCACATCACCTGGTTGCATGGGAAGTAGGTTTTCTTTGGCTTTTTGGCCGGTGGCGGTTTCTATGGCGGTGATAAAACGGCGTAGGGTTACGGGTTGATTGTTGCCGATGTTGTAAATTTTGTAGGGCGCTTTGGCGTTGGTGATGTTTTGTCGGCTGGAGATTGCTTCGCTTCGCTCGCAATGACTGGAAGAAGTGGTGCAATGACCACCCTGGCTAACATCAGGGATGCGATCCATGACTCGAGTGATGCCTTCTATTATGTCGTCTATGTAGGTGAAGTCGCGTTGCATGTCGCCGTTGTTGAAGACGTCGATGGTTTCTCCATTTAGAATTTTTTTGGTGAAGGAGAAGTACGCCATATCGGGACGGCCAAATGGGCCGTAGACGGTGAAGAAGCGCAAGCCGGTGGTTGGGATATTGTATAAATGACTGTAGGTGTGCGCCATGAGTTCGTTAGATTTTTTGGTGGCAGCATACAAACTGATTGGATAGTCTACGCGGTCATCGGTGCTAAAGGGTTGTTTGATGTTCATACCATACACGGAACTGGAGCTGGCGTAAACTAGGTGTTTGACTTTGCTGTGACGACAGCCTTCTAGAATATTGACAAACCCGACTAGGTTGCTATCGACATAGGCGTGTGGGTTGTCGATAGAATAACGGACTCCGGCTTGCGCGCCTAGGTTGACGACGATGTCGAATTGGTTGTCGGCGAATAGTTTTTCTATGCCTGTTCGGTCGGCGAGATCCAGTTTTTGGAATGTTAAGTTTTGAGTTTTGAGTGTTGAGTTTTGGTCTTCGGCCGTGGATTGCTTCGCTTCGCTCGCAATGACGGGAGAAACGCTTGCAATGGCAGAGACATCTAGCCCTAGGGCTTTTAGGCGGTCTAGTTTGAGCTGGGGGTCGTAGTAGTCGTTTAGGTTGTCGATGCCGACGATGTTGTGACCGAAGGGTTTTAGGGCTTGGATAAGGTGAAAGCCGATAAATCCAGCAGCGCCGGTGATGAGAATGTTGAATTTTTGATTTTTAATTTTTAATTGCATGGGGCTTTAGCTTAATCTGTTAATGTGTCTTTTAGGGTCTTGACGATTATCTAAAATCGCGACCACAATTTCGGTGTCGCCAATAAGTCGGTAATAAATTGATAAGGGAAACCGC
>Ga0210039_1000910_pt1 | contig 29522 bp, 38 predicted proteins | sample CryGeyCG2114_250_3_FD_185460 | JGI IMG/M metagenome (GOLD analysis project Ga0210039, IMG submission 185460) | Groundwater microbial communities from aquifer - Crystal Geyser CG17_big_fil_post_rev_8/21/14_2.50 (SPAdes) (version 2) | ecosystem: Environmental > Aquatic > Deep subsurface >...
CACAACAATCAGTTCAATCACAACTTGATAAAATTTTAGGTACTGGTGGCGGTACGGTTACACCTACTAATGATGGTGGTGTAATGACGTATCTGGTTCAACAACCAAATCAAGCTCCTATTGTTCAACAAGTGGGAACTCCTGTTCCTAAGTGGGTGTGGTACGTTGCTGGTGGCGTAGGCGGTCTTATGGTACTTGCGATCTTTGCAAAAATCATGATGGGTGGAAATAAAGTCCAATATGTTCAAGCAAAGTAAAGGAATATTTGTGAACTTTTTAGAAAACATAAAACAATTACCAACCAAAAACAAAATAGGTCTCGGACTATATGCTGGACTTATTGGACTATCAATTTTTAAAGGAGAAGATAAAAGTCTTTCTGAACAACCAGTAAAAGTTTCAAAGAATCCTAAGAAATCAATTTCACAAAAATTCAATGAAGCGGTTGTTAAGGCCAAAGAAACAGGGAAGACCCAGTACATCAGAATTGATGACGGAGGCCGTACTAAAATGATTAAAGTAAACCCAAAAATATTATAAGGAGCAGATCATGAGACAAACAATGGGATTTGATATTGGTGAATTTTTGCAAAAAACAATCGACTCAGCTACGCCAAAGCTTGAACAAGCGGCCCAAGATGCGCTTCTTAAAACTGGAACGCAAGTTTATAACCAATACGGTCAACCTGTTGTTGATGGTCTTTTAAAGACAGGTGTTGTGGCCTTAGCTGATCAACTTCAACAAGACCCTAATAAAGCGGCAGAAGCTCAAAAATATCTTGTTGGTTTTACCAAGGAAGGTGTTACAGGAGGACTTGATACACTTAAGCAAAATTGGCATTGGGTAGCTCTCGGAGTTGTAGGCCTAATGATTGTTACAGGTGGTTTTGCTGTTGGTGTTGCTAAATTAACAAAATAATTTTTTTATAAGGAGCATCGTCATGAGAAGAAATCCAAGAATTAGTATGAACAAAATAAGTCAAGCCCCAAGAGTTCAATTTTTTGATAATTCAGCCTACACTTTAGGTCGAATGTCACCACAGGAAAGAACTAAGGTAGTTGGTATTGATATGTTTTTAAAAGCTATTGATAAACTTCCTAGAAATCAAAAGAAAATAATTATTGATCAAGTCAGAAGATTGAGTGAATACACTGACCCAACTCAAGCACAGTATCAACTTGATAGAATTTTAAATACATTAAAATCTTTTCAAGTTACTCAAGGCTTAGGAGAGATGATTCCAGCAGTTGCTAATGCAAGAGATATTATTCCAATGATGTCAATGCAAATTAATCTTGATGAAGTTTCTAAAAAAGTTGCTGAAGCTCAACGTGAAGCTTCAAAACAAATTAATGAAGTTCAACGTGAAGCTTTAAAGCAAGTCGCTGAAGTTCAAAAAGAAGCTTGCAAATCATCTTGGTTAGATAAACTTAAAAATGCCTATCAAATTAAATCTCTTCCTTCTCAAGCATCAACACAAGCAGTTATTTCAAGACTTAAAAATGCTAGCAATCAAGTTAACAATGATATTGCTAACGCCTATGAAGATGTAGGTAGTTGCCATTGGCAAGCTGGGAATTACCCAACACCTTTTGATGAAAATGATGGCATAAGTTATCATGGTGATTTTAATTATGATAGTTCTGATTATGCTGATTTCGCAATTGTAGCAAGTGATCAATTTGCTAACTCTGAATTTTCTGACGTTATGGATGAAATTAAAAAGAGAAGTGAAAATATCAAATCAATTATTGAAAATGATGTTGTTGGTTCAGTACAGAAAGTGAAACTCTATTCTCTTTTAAGCAAACTGAAAAATGCACTAAAATTAGGCAAAGAAGGAAAAGAAGCTGATGTTCGTCATTATATGGAATATCAATATGCTGTTGATAGTGATGAAACAAAATTCATACCAAAGGACTTTGAAACTGTTGACAACTTTAATGACACTGAAGAAATTGTTGATAAACAATATGAAGAAGAAGTTGAGTTTGTGTCGTATGACAATGCACCACCTGAATCTGGTGGAGCAGAAAAATATGCTCTGTCCACGCCTAGTCTTCAATCAAAAGTTAAGATTGAGATTAAACCAGTTAAGAGTGGAGCTTTAAGAGAAGCGATCTTGAAACTATTTAAAAGATAATGGATTTTATGAGACAAATGAGAAGGTTAGAAAAAATAGCAACAACTCTCTTTCCTAGTCACTATTTTTTTTTCTCTCCACAACCGAGCCTTCTTGTTTGTCTCACCATTAAAAGGACTACTCAATGAATTATCGAAGTTTTTATCATCTCATACTTGTTGATGCTCTTAATAAGGGTAGATTAATTCCGTCTGATTTACAAAATGCAATTCTTTTTCCTAGATTAAGCTATGTTGCTGGTGCAGTAGAAAAAACGGTAAACGTATCAGGATTAAGTTATAAATACAACTTGTCTGAAGTAAATTTAAGAGAAAATGTTCTTGCTAATTTAAATCTTATTGCTTCAACAACGACTAAAGATGCTACCAAAAAAGTTTACGATGTTCTCCAACCGTTTCTTCATTACTTTCCAGATAATGCCTCTTGGGGTAGTACTACAAATACATCGTTTATCAATCTCTACAAAACTACAAAAACTTTAATTTCATCGACTACTTACACATTGGATTTAACACTTAATCAAAACATGGCAGGATTATTCCCTGAAGCTATGGCCTTATATTCTGAAATTGCTTTAGCTAAAACAAATGGAACTTCTGCTAATTATGAAAAAGAAATTGAAAATGAACTTAATCGAATTAAAGAAATAAACAATCAGGCCATTGCTCAATTATCAAGCGAGCGAGAAAAATTTAACTCAATGAAAGAAAGTTTAGAGTCTGCGATTGATCTTGCTCGAAAGGAAAACTTTTCACTAATTAGCAAGACGAAAGAAATGAATGAATACTATTTGCAAGAACTTCAAAAGAGAGATGTAGTAATTGATAATCTTTTAAACTCTGGAATGGGTGATTTAAATAGTGACCCTGAGCTTACCGCACTTCTTGGTTCAGTTCCAAAATACATGAGATATTACATCATGCAAACTGCCTTAACTAATCCAATCATACTGAATAGTCTTCAAAATGGTTCAGCATTATTAACGGTTGCCATGAGAGAATTAATTGATGGTCTTTATTATTATGAACATTGGTATTATCAACTCGCTGTAGATTCTGCAAAAGTTGAGCAAGACCTATACGTTTCAGTAAATCCTGTTGGAAGTTCTATTGATATTAAAGAGGTTTTTAATATTGATCTTAAAGATTTTCCTAGTCTTCCAATGCCTCTTAGCGTGAACACGTTAGTTACAACATTTAGTCGATCTGAATTTATTTTAGGGAAATATATTTTTCCTCATCAAATAGATTTAGCGATAACTGCTCAATCTCCGCAAATTTCAAAGAGACAAAGAAGTTATTGTTTTTATATTTTAAGACTGGCCGCTTCTTCATTTTTTACAGGCTACGGTGGCTCTAATATTTATAACGGCCGTAATCCTTATATAAGGTCGCTTGATCTAATACTCGTTAAACTCAAAGAGCTTGTCAAAGCTACTGCTTCAATTAAGCAAGACTTAGAGTTGGTAAGAATCAATACAGAGGTTTCGATTTCAGATGCAAACAAGCAAAGACTTGCTAAGGTAAAAGAAATGAGCGAGCTTGAAAATGCTACGAAAGAAGCAGAAATTAAATGGGCAGAATATCAAGCTAAACTTGATTCCATTGAATCTGAAATAGCATCTTTAAGTAATACTAATATTTATCTTGATAAGACTTTAAAGGACAGACAAGGCCTTATTGAAAAATTAACAAGCTTAATAGGATTATAATATGAATCAGAATAAACTTAATGCCCTTCTTAATTTGTATCTGGAAGCTTATCTTTTTAGGAAAGTACCACTTTCAAAATTAAAGACACCATTGCCATCGACTTATGATGCTTCTAAGGTCTCTAATTACATAGCTATATTTGATGGTATTACAGATGTGAATAGTGCTAAGGTTTATTTTTACTCTAATATGCCAACTACAACAAATGGATGGATTTATCCAATCTTACCAGAAGCTTCAATTATCCATTCTGAGTTCCCAAAATTTTTAGAAGAAAAAACTAAAAACATAAAGTCGGCGGCTAAACTTCTTGTTCTTTTAAATGACATGAAAGTAAACAATGAACAAAACTCAATGTTAATCGAACTTGAAAAAGGAAAAATTGATTCTATCAATATTAATCTTCAAGCCTCACTTCAATCAGCGAAAACAGAGCAAGATCGTATCTTGTCTGATTTTAATATTCAAAAAGAAAAGAATGAAAAAATTCTTGCTGAAAAAGATGCTTACATTTCTTCGCTAAAAAATAAGTCATTAGAAAATTCTCCGCAAGTATTAAGCGGAAATATGGGGACTCTTCCTTTTGATTTTTTTAATGAAGTTTTAACAGATGAGTTCTTTGAACCCATTTATTTCTATAATGAAAATTTTATGAACCTTGTTAAAAAAGGTGGTGAAGCCTACAGCGATTACATGAATTCACCTAGCTATAAAGCAAGAGATTATATCATTTTTAATTTTTTAAGTAAGTCAGGTGCTACAAATAATTTATTCATCAATTCATACTTTGATTTACCGATGGATAATCCTCCAATTCCATACTTCAGCGATCTCTTTGCTCTCACTCAAATTGATTATAGTGATGTTGATCAAACATCATTAGACCCTTATGTTCAAAAGATTTTAAAGAAAATTAATTATAATCTTTCTAATTTTTTATCTTATAAAAATACAATTGCAGGAGACCCTAAAAAGCAACGTGCCTTTGATTTTCTTTATAAAAAGGTTTATGAAGGTTATCTGAATAGTTTGTTTCTTGGTGAATACAAAAATTTATTATTAGATCAAAAAGAAAAGATTATTGAAGCGGCCCTTCAGGAAATTCAGATAAACTCTGAATTAGATAATTATGTAACTGAGTCAACTGCGATCTTGGATAGATTGAATACGGAAAAAACAAATGCAGTTACGTTGATTTCACAACTTCAAGAAGCAATGTTACAGGCCAAGCTTAAGTTTGAAAAAACTAAAGTCATGTCAACAACTAAAGAAGAAGAACTCAATGCTTTAAGAATTAGAAACGATGAATTAACTGCTCTTATTAAAAAAGCTGAAAGCGATCTTGCTACACTTATGAAACAGTTTGAAGAAAAACAAGCAAGGTTACTAGCTGAAGAAGTAGCAAGACAGCTTGAGATTGAAAAGGCCGAAAAAGCTCTTAATATTTTGCCAATTGAAGAAGCTTTTAGTACAGCAGAAGAAGTAACGAACGATTCAATTCAAACAATGATGCCTACTCCTGAAGTAGATGCTATAAATGATGCTGTTAATAAATCAGCTAAAATTAAAAAAGCACAAAAATTAGGCTTAGGTTTGGCCGTAGCTTATGGCCTTTACTCTTTATTAGGATAATAAATGACAACAAATCCATTTTCTATTTTATCTGAAATTAATATTGATTGGGACTTGATACCTAGTTCAAGTTTTTCCCCTAGTAATCAACAATCACAAACTCAACTTGAACACATCAGAAAAAACAATGCTCCAAAATATAGAGCAGTAATGGAAGATCATAAGATCAGATATAATTTTTACACTGGTCTGGCATTAAAAACTAATGACAAATCTCCAATGAAGTACGCTCTCATTGATATGAGAAATCTTTATTTAGTTGAATATTATCGTGGTGCTTTTCTTTATTTTAAAGAACTCATGATCGCCTACATTAATAGCGTTGATAATGTTAAAGGTCGATTCGCTATTTCAAAATTCGCTAAAGAATCTAAAGCATTGATCGAATCTCTTACTCAATTGCGAGATATGGCATCACCTGAAGCTAAGAATTTATGGCAGATAAGAATTGATGAAACAATTGCTCAAAGCCTCGATACGCTCAATCTTTTAGAAGTTTACGATGCTATTGAAGCTTCAACTTGGGAAGCTCCAAGAATTGAAGAAATAAAAGATATCGCTGATTTTGAAAACTTAAAATATTCAGAGGCACTAGAAAAGTATATGCTCATCAATAACGGTTTGCATCTAGTCCCCGATTGGTTAATTAAACTCTCTTCATACCTTCTTGGGAAATACGGGGGGCAAGGGTTGCCAAGTGACTTCGTAAACTTGTCGAGAGCTACTGTCTATTGTACTGAGAATTTGAATCCGATGAATGTCGCAAACAATATGTTCAATGCTATTAATAGTTGTTGGCTACAGATGACATTTGGTATTAAAGAAATTGAAGAATCCTATATAAAAGGTACGATTGATAATTTTATCAAAACTGTTTATCAACCTTATTATTCATATCCAACAAACTTGACTTCAATCAATCCTGACTTTGATCAATACTCTGAAGATCAAATGATGAGTGGTTTTTTCAGTAAAGTTTTTAAAAGTATTGTTAGAGTGATAAAAGCTCCAATCGAGCTTGTTGCCAAACCAATCTTAACTCCTGTTTTTAAATCAATTGGAATTGAAAAATATTTACCTTTTAATATGATTGATAAACTTTATCAAATCCCAATGGATGCCGCTCAACGATTGGCAACCTTAATCGAAAAACCATCATTAAGAAATGCCATTGCTGTTGCTAAGGTTCCTGCTACCGCTATGGCCAGAATGAATTCTATTGTCATTGATGAAGCAAGAAAATACGGCCCTGTAAATCAAATGGATAAATGGACAGGTGGTTTGCTTGCTTCATTTGAGAGATTAAATGAAGTTGAAATTGTTTTTATCGAATCAGAAGGTAAAGCAGAAATAAATTGGGCATTAGTGGCATTTGATCTAATTAAAATCGGTGCCGTTGCCATGGCCGGAGGAGGAGCAATCCAAATTCTCTCTCAAGCAGGCTATCAAGGTTTAGTGACTGAAACAGGTTTAGCTAAATCTAATAATGAATTTATAAAACTTGCTGTCGTTAGTGGGGCCGCTTTTGTGGGCAATGCTTCGGCAGGAGTAGCATCAGGAAGTAATGTTGCAATTTCTCAAGTAGCTAGTCAAAGTGCGGTTCAAGGGACTTCAATGTATGCCACTGATAGGGCCGGAAATGTTTTAGTGAAAGAGACTCCACTTGGAAAAAGTGAGACAGGAAGGACTTTTGCAAGCCTTGGAGCTGATCTGACAGGCAAGGCAGTACTTGCTACAGGTGGACAAGGAAATTTCTCTCAGGAGGCCCAAAAAACTGCTCTAAATAAGGTCAATGAGGTTGCTCTCGCTAAGGCCTCTCAGAAGGTTGGTATTGACCCTAAACTTACTTTACAAATCTTAGATGAAGCAAAAGCTTTATATGATGGAAAAGTGAATGAAGGTTATATTGCTGATAAAGCAAAAGCTGAAACTGACCGTTTTGTTCAGAAAAGAATGGATGAAGCTTATGGAACGGTTCAAAAATATGGTGAAGATTTTGCGACTTATTTATTGAATAAATTTGGATTAATGCCTGATTATGATGAGGTTATTACGCCTCAAGATTTTTATGCTTATCAAATGTTCATTGTTAGGCCTGGCAAGAGCTTTTTGACCATAGACTATACAGCGTCAAGAAAAAAGCTATACTTAACAGTAGGTGGACTTGCCGCTTTAGCAGGGGCCTATTTTCTGATTGGAGATACTGAATGAGAAACGATACTCTACATTCTCAAGCTGATTTTGGATGGTCATTTTTCGGTCCTAATTATGCTGATATGAGTGATCAAGAAGTAGGTCTTGATGTGCTTGATCGCTTTGTTAATAAATATAATGATGTTAATGGTACTTCTGTAACGGTTGAAGAAGTTAAATCTTTTTATCCTCTCTCACAAATTACAGGTTTAGGTCTTGGTGTAAAGTTTGTGCCAGAGATTGATTCAAGTGTAGTTGATGATGCCATGGAAAATATTATTCAACAAAGTGGAAATAATATTCCTAATAATCTTCAAGTTTTTTTAAATGCCTTAAGCCAACAGGTTCAAGGTCAAAATCCTATTTTTAATTCTGGTTTTTGGAAATCATACGGAAAAGATGTTGTCGTTAAACTTGCTGAGAAAGGAACTCAAGCAGAAACTCTTTTAACTGCTGGAACAGGTGTTGCGAGCTATGCTTCAAAAAATATTAATTGGGTTTTACCAATAATTTTAGGAACAATAGCTTTAGGTGTTGGTGCTTATTTTATTAAATCAATTCCTAAAATACCAAAAAGGAAATAATTGTGAAAAAGATTGGACAAATTCAAATGGGAGAAAACACATGGGTTTATCAATATGATGAACTTTCTCATCCTTTAAATTTGAAGTCACCGATCAAAACTGCCGTATGTGATACCCCTGACAATATTTGGGTCAAGGTAGGCAAGAAAGATACCGATTGGGTAAAATCAACCAAACGATTAGTATTAGTTGATATACATGATTGGTTTTTGGAGGCCCTAGATTTTAATAAAAAAGAACTTAGTCATGCGGAAGCCCAAGCGTTTGCAGGAATTTTAACTTTTAAACAGGGTGATCTGAGCGACCAAGGCACAAAACTGGTAGAATCATTGAAAAAAGACTTTGAATTACAAGGGTTAACGCCTAACATAATGTATGTACCATCGTCGGAAGTGAATGGAATGAGCGAAAACTGTATTTATCAACATCAATTTTCTCAAACGACTTTGCTTTTAAAGCATAAGAAACTTCCATTATTAGTTATTGCAAATGGTAATCTTGATTTAAACACATCGAGATTAATTAAAAATAAGAACGGAATGAACAAGCAAGAAATTTTATTAAACGGAATTACAGGCTAACTCAGGAGGATGCTATGGAATTTTCTTATCTCTTTGGAAACCCAAAAAAGGGTAAAAAGAAAGCAAAAAAATCAGCAAAGAAAAAAGTTTCGGTAAAGAAGCACGGTAAAAAGAAACCTGCTAAAAAAGCAAAGAAGAAAGTTTCTTCTAAGAAAAAAGTAGGCAAGAAAAAATTTGGGAAGAAAAAAGTTTCCAAAAAAGTTCATGCTAAAAAGATTTCTGGTAAGAAAAAATATACAAAAAAAGTTTCTGGTAAACGTAAAGTTAGCAGAAAAAAAGGCAAGAAAAATCCAGAAGCAAGAACTTTGAGTTCAGGCAAAAAAACTTTAGCTTTCACAAAAAATGAAATCAAAAGAGTTTATTCTTTAAGTGATTCAGCAATGAAGTCATTGAAGAAGCTTAAAGAACTTCATGTTTGTGAAAAAAATGTTGGTGCAAAAAAGCGTCAAGCTGATTCGATTAAGCGTTTAGAATCTGCTATCGGTAAACTCGATACCATGAAAAAATATGTTGATACGGCCAATGTTGATTCAGCATCGACAAGTGGAAAAGTAACTTCTTCAAAAAGAGTGAGTGATGCTCGTTATGATATGGCGATTAAAGATGCTATCAAAGCAATGAAATCGGCCAAACATATTCATATTGCTCCAAAACTAAAATCTAAATCTGCTTCTAAGAACAAGAGACCTAAAAAAGGTTCTGCTGAAGCTAAGGAATGGGCAAAAAAAATGCAAGAAGCTCGTAAGGCCAAAGGTACTAAGAAAAAGTCTAAGGCCAAATCAAAATCAAAAGCTAAGACAGCTAAAAAAGTGAAGTCAAAAAAGAAGTCTGTATCATCTTTCATTAAATCAAAAATGGTAAAAGGTGGTGCTAAGAAGTCTAAGGCGAAAAAGTCAAAGGCCAAAAAGTCTAAGGCGAAAAAGTCTACAAAAGGAAAAAGTCAAAAGCATCAAAAACATTCAAAGCCTCAAAAGAAATTACCTGTATTTTCTCTTAAGTCTTTAATGAATAAATTGCCTTTGCCTTCTAAAAAAGGAAAAACAAGAAATTTCTTTATTGGTAAGAAGAAGTTCAAAATAGTTAAACTAAACCCGTCGGGAGGAAACATGGAAGTCGAATCACTTGCAAAACACAAAATGGTAGGTAAGGCCTACAATGCTCTTAACAAAATTTCCAATATGGCCGCCAAGCATGAATTCTTGGAAGTCTCTGGTATGGCCGCTTCAGCCGCTCTTATGGGTGTTGTTGATCGTGCTTTATTAAATGCCCCTGCGATTGGTGGTGTTTATAATACGATGAGAAGTTACGGTGGTGTTGGTATGGCATCATATCTCTCTGGTCTTGCTGTAGCGATTGCTACTGAGATGGGAGCTAAGAAACTCTCTGGTGAAGGTAAAGTAGCAATGGAAGCTTTACATCAAATCTCTCGTGGTGTTATTTCGGCCGGTATCGTAAATATGTGGCAAACTCTTCTTGCACCTTCAATGGGCGTAGCAGGATTGGTTCAAACTAAAAACATGAATGGTTTGGTTCAAACTATGAATGGTGCTGATTTTGGTCGCTTGATTGAAACAAAAAACATGAATGGTTTAGTTCAAACTATGAATGGTGCTGATTTTGGTCGTTATGGAAATTTGAATTCAACTAACGCTGATTTTTCAGGTCTCGTTCAAACCATGAATGGAGCTGACTTTGAAGGCTTCAATGATGATGGTTATTATGATAATAATGATGATTATGATGATTATGATTGTCAAAATTATTCAAACACAGCTTATGACATTAAATCTGTAGTTGATGATCAATCAGCAAATTCAATGAATGATTATGAAGTTTCTGAAGTCTTATCAGGAATTGATTTCGAGTAATAAGTCCTCGCCTTCTTTTTACTCGTTGATGATACGGCCTCTTAATTGAGGCCGTTTTTTTATATAATTTTTATATAATTTATATAAATAGATTTTAAGACCAAACAAAAGGCCTCATCCTTGAGGCCTATTGAGCATTTCTGCTAATTTGAGAGACATTTGACAGAGATCGTGGATAAAAATCGCAAGTTTTATCGGCTTTCTCACGCACACACAATAACAATTATATCAGGTATTTTTTTCCAGAAAACTATTTTTTGTTAATATTTTCCTATTGCATCAAATTTTAGTTCCGATAAGATATAAAGGTATGAAGTTCCCCAAGCGTAGTAATCCTTAGAACGTCGAACTTGCGGAACTTAAAAAACAATTGGGCAACCAAAATTTCAAGGAGGAATTATGCCTAGAGTGAAACTTAAAAACGGTGAGCTTCGTGATCAAATTAAGCTCGACATCTTCGACACGATCGAACAAGCGGCGGCTACCACACTTTCTGGTGTGAACCCTTTCTTTACCGATGTCCAAGGTAAACCTCGTTCACAAACAAACTTACGTTTGAATGGAACATTTGAAAACCAAGTTTCTTTCTTGGTTCTCGGAATTGGCTTTGATGCCATTTCTTATGATGTAGATGACATCAATCTTTTGGGTCAAATTACTGACCTTTCAGCTCTTACCCTTAAAATCGGTGAAAAAGATTATTGGTCAGGACCAACTCGTTTCGTATCTGGTCGTGTTTTAACTTATGCGGTTAATTACACTCAATTCGGAACACACGCTCCAAGCCATTATCCTCTTCGTGGAGCAGATAGTATTCCTATTCCTTCTCTCCAAACTTTCAGCCTTGAATGGTCTTTCGAGTCTGCAACTGCTGCGGCAACTTCTGTCAAAAGATATGTTGCTTCATTGAAAGGTCTTCAGCGTAGACCAGTTCAGTAAGAACTTTTTTTGGAAGGGAGCTTCGGCTCCCTTCTTTTTAACATTTTAATCCTACTTGAATGGCATCAAGTCGCAGAAGAAGGAGTATCGTTATGGATTTTAAAATCCCAAACAATCGTCAAGATTTAATCGCTAAAATGTATGAGCTTCAAAATTTACGAAGTGATCTTCGTCGTCAAGAGCAAAATTTAAAATCAAAAAGAAACGTCATGGGTGGTCAAGCATTGATCTCTAAAGACGATCTTGGATTATCGTTAGAACAAATTATTCCAAGATATTTGGAACCGAAAAATATTGGTAAAATTGATTCAGTTATGTGGGATTTCTTTTTTCCTATGACTGTCGATTTTGGAACCGACCCGACTTATGATGTGAATTCACGCTTAAGTCAAACAGTTCAAGTTTCTCAAGAGAGTGCTTTTTTATTAGTTGGTATCACTCGCTCATATTTGAGTGCAGAAGATTCAGGATTTGGAGCGCCTCTTCAAGTTACAATTCGAGACAATCAATCAACTCGTCAATTTAATGATACTCCAATTCCTTTGCAAAACATTGGGACCAAAGGACAACCATTAAAATTTGATACTCCTCTGCTTTTGCAACCAAACTCAAGAATAACTTTAGAAGTAAGTTCTTGGTTGGATGGTGATCAGCTTGCTACTGAAGGTTCAGGTAAGCATGAATTTGTGCTTTATGGAATGAGAGCAAGAGATGTGAATAATGCAAAAGTTATGACATCAATTTGGGTTTAAGGAGGACTTTATGACTGATTTTAATACATTAAGTAACGAACAACTTATTAACGAATTTAAAGCTATGGCCAATAAATTTAAGAGTGAACAAAACTCTTTGGCCCAATTGAAATCGGAAGTTGAGAATTCACTTCCAAAACTTGCGATTGCAGGGCTTGAAGATATTAACCGTATCATCTGGCCTTTTGTTTTCAATACAGAAGCGGTTGAAGTTGCACCTAACCAAACGCTTTCAAGTTTTATTGGAATCACTCAGGAGGCAGGATTTGTCGTTACACGATTGGTAAAAACTGTTTTTCTAAAAAATGGTGTGGCCGATTATGAATACGTTGACCCAAGAGATGATTCACAGACAGGACTTGCTGACGGGTTGAATTTTACATTGACTGATTCGCAATCAACAAGAACTTTTCATCAAAACCCTATGGCCGTAGATAATATCGGTGATTACCGATGGCCATACAAAATGGTTTCTCCTCAATACATTTCACCAAACAATAACATCGAAGTGAAGTGGTTCAACAATTCGTCAACCAAAACTTATATTCCAAGATTATCAATGATTGGTTACAGAATTAGAATTGAGGATGCACAAAAATTGCTTTCACTCGTATCACGATAAGGAGGCCCTATGAAGCAAACTGGCATGGGAGCAGGAATCCAATTCGGTGACGAAGGAAAAGCTGTTCCTCAATATAGAAATCAAAGTGGAGGAGGTTCGCCTTCTCCTTCTCAAAGTAACAATACAATGCTTTTGGATATGCTTAATCAAAAGATGAATGAGATCACAAATCTTTTGAAAAATCCAAATCCTGTTATGCTACCTAAAAACTTTTATGCACCTGATGGTGCTGATGTACTCGATTTAAGAACTCTTGCTCAAGTACCTGCTGGTGCTACTCTGGAAATCTTTAGATTTTTAGTTCCTTCAAGTACAAGCGTGAGAATAATTAAATACGGTGTCTTCAATGATGTTTTAGATGCCGCAGATGTTGACTTTATTCCAAAAGTTAATGGCAATAGAGTTCTTCAATATCAAGGCGACCCAACCGATAAGTTTAGAATTAATCTCTCAGTTGGTGTTGATCTTTCAGATAGTGCGCTCATACCTTGTTCATTATTTTTACGGCCGGGTGATATTTTCACTTGGGAAGCACGAAACGGAAGTGGAACAGATGCTCCTTTGGGTGTTCGCATTTCTGGCTATGTCGATATGATAAACAAGCGTGGTGAACAAAACTTTGGAGGATAATAATGAGTATCGGACAAAGCGGTATTACCTCTCCTCTGAATCCATCAGATTTAATTCCAGCAGAAGTAGGAATTCCATTTGACTTAACAACTGTAAACGGTACTCCAACTAAAATTTGCGGAGTACCTACTGTTGATAAAAATGCAGTTCTTATTGAAGTTGAAGTTGTATGTTTATCAAGTGACGATTTAGTTATTGGTGGTTTCATAAGAAGAGTTCTTGCTCAAAACATTTCAACTGTAGTTACATTAGGTCTTGTTCATACTATTCATACCGACAAAAATTATGCAGGACTTGACGTTAATTTTAATATTAATGCTCAAGATGTTGAAATTCTTGTGACAGGGCATCCTACAAAGACAATTAAATGGAGGGCCCAATTGGCCAGACTTTTCCAAATTAAAGTTTAGGCCATAATCTCCGAATAGTATTCACCCTGCACATTGAAATTATTTTCAAAGGTCTAAGAAATAGACCTATTTTTATGGAGGACTTTTATGGCACAACTGGGTTTAATTACCGTAAACGGTAAAAGAATTATTGAGGTCGATGCTGACCCTAGTGTTTCAGGCGTAAGCGCCTCGATCGGTTCAATTGCAATGTTTAATGATGGTGGAGTTGGTAAAGCTTATTTAAAAGCTGGCTCGCTAGATACTGACTGGTCTCAACTTACAGGTGGTTCATTAGCTTTTTGGGGATTATCAGGTTCAACCCTAACAGGTGGAGCAACAACTCCAAATGAAAAATTTGGTTCAATTTCTGATCATGATGTCATCATGGTAAGAAACAATGTTGAAGCGATTCGACTTGCTAATGGCTTGGTTGATATTGCTGTTCCAGTGTCAATGAGTTCACAAGTTATTGGTGATCTTGCAAACGGTGTTCTCGCTACTGATGCTGTTAACAAAGGTCAACTTGATGCTGGACTAGCATTAAAACTTGATCTTGCTGGCGGTACAATGTCTGGCGATATCGCTATGGGTGGAAACGCTGTTACTGGTATGGCCGACCCTACACTAGCTCAAGATGCTGTGACTCTTTCATACTTGAACACTCAATTAGCTTCACTTGTTACAGGTGCAAAATTTAGAGAATACACCAGAGTATTTACTGCTGACACGGCTCCTGCTAATGGTACTGCGGTAAGTACTTTAGGTACAGTTCCTGCCACCAAGCTTTTTGATGATAACGATGGCCCTGTTGTTATTACCAGTGCAAACTATTTAACATATTTGGCCGCTGGTGATTACCTTATGTTTGATGCTGATTCAGCAACGCCAAAATTGATGATCATTTACGATGATGCTGGAACTTTAAAAGTTCAAGACATTGGTGTAACCCAACCAATTGAAGGTTATCTCTACAACGTCGAGATGAACTTTCTTGATGCTCTTAATCTTGAAAACTCTGCCGGATATATCACTCTTGCCGATGGTTCATTGATTAAAGTGTATGACTATGATTGGAATTCATCTTTTGGTATCGTTGTTGGTTCTCCATTTACTCCAGCTTCAGGTGTTATCGCTGGAACAGATTCAGTCCATGTTGCTCTTGAAAAATTACAAGGTAACATTGATGATCTCTCAGGTGTAGTTGATGGAAAATGGGACCTTGCTGGAAATACTTTGACCGCATCTGCGGTACTTGGTTCAGTCGCAGGCGATTTTGATATTACTATCAATCGTGGTGGCGCTCCTAAGTTTGTATTGAAACCAACTTTCACTCAACAACTTCAAGACATCGTTCCTGCTAACGCTGACACTCTTAATATGGCATCAGCTTCATTGCCATACTTAGCAATGTTTTCTAATTCATTTAAGATTGCAGATTCTTCAAATGACTACGGTACTCTAGGAGTATCTGGCACATCAGTTGGATTATTATCTGGTCTTAATGGAAATGATAGTCGAAGTATTTTTATTAATACTAATGATGCTGTTGCCGCTTCTAACGGAAGTTCTGGAAACGTATCACTTTATGCTGGTGCGAAAGATGGTGCTGGTCAACGTGGTTCAGTCATCCTTGATGCTTTTTCAACTACAATCAAATGTGATGACATTAGTGCGCTTGCCGCCGCAGAATCACTTTTCTTTGCTTATCAATCTGATGATGCTATCCTTGGTAAAACAATAGGCATGTTGCCAACCAACGAACTCATCTCACTTGCTCTTTTAAGTAATTCAAGCAACAGTGCCCTTGATACTGGTTATGTTACTCTTCATTCAGGTGATAAAGTATCTGGTGTTGATTCAAACACAGGACCTTTAGAAATTTATTCTGGTGATAACCAAGTTGGTACAGGTAACTCAGGTTACGTTAATATTCAATCAGGTGATTCATTAGGTGGTGCTACTGGTGATGTGTTTGTTAAAACTGGTGTAGGTCCTACGCGAGGAGCCTTGGCCTTTCAATCAGCAGGATTTTACAAATCTCTTGAAAACAATGGTGGTACTGAAGTACAGATGGCCGTAAGAGAGTCTGCAAATAGAGTTCAAACAACTGATGCAACTCCTACACAGCTACAATTATCATCTACTCTAGCTTATCAAGCTAACATTGTTTCGATTGTTGAGTATCATATCATTGCGAGAAAATCGACAGGTGAAACTAACGCTTACAAACGTACACTACACGTTGAAAAGTTTGCAGGAAACGTAGCTATCGTTGCAGTTCAATCTGACTTTACAAGTGAAGATTCAACTACTTTGGATATTTCATTTTCTGTATCAGGAAATGACGTTAACTTATCTGTTATCGGTAATGTTGGTGAAACTTGGGATTGGAGAGCTAAAGTAATTGATAACCGTTCAGCTTTTTAATTTGAATTCATAAGGAAGGGGGAAACCCCTTCCTTTTTTACTCAGAGGCAATTATGAACAAGTTAGAAATTGAAATCATATTTAGTAAATCAAAAACCATTGGTTCATTCGCTTTAAGAAAATACATGAACACAAAGTTTTCTCATGTTCTTTTAAAATTAAATTATGCCTCTCTTGACAGAGAAGTTATCTATGAAGCATCTAATGTTGGTGTTCGTTGTATGAAACTTCAGAATTGGGAAACTCATAACCAAATCATTGACCGCTTTCCAATAACATTAAGTCCTGATAGAAAAAAAGAATTAATCAAATATTGTATTGACCACTTAGGAATAAAGTATGGATTTTTATCTATACCAGCAATATTGTTTCACGATTTAATTCAAAAAAATATTGGACTTGGTGATGATGGTGAACGACGAATGATTTGTTCAGAATTTTTATATTTAGCTGTGAAAGATATTATTGGAGAAATAAATGAAGATTCTGATTTTATTAAACCCAGTGAAATCTATTCTAAATTAAAGGAGAAGTATCATGCCAGTAACATTTAGATATGCTTCATTTCCACTTGCTCGCCGTGAAGGGCCTAGTAATTTAGCAGAAAGTTCTCCGCTTGTACCATTAACTGATGTTGAAGGAATTATTAGTGCTCAAAATAATTCCAGAGCATCAATAATTATAAGAAACACTTCACCAACTTTTAAGTTATATGTTTATTTTAATACTGGAGCAGGGATTGATGGTATGAACATCGAACCCAATGAATCAATCACTCTTGATAATATAAAAAATACCATCTATGGAATTTATGAAGCTGATGGTTCTGGTAATGTAAGAGTCATTCAAACATTAACTTAATTTATAGGTGATAAAATGGCCGTTATATCTTTAAAGACATTTGATAAAGGATAAATAAAATATGAAATATTTTAGAGAATCAGAATTTGATGATTTTGGAAAAATGAATCCTGATCTTATTGATCGGCTAGAAGCTCTTAGGGCCTATGTAGCGACTCCTATTATTATTACCAGTTCAACAGGTGGAGTTCATGAGCCTAATTCTGAGCATTATAAGGGTAACGCCGTTGATATTATGCTTCCCAATACTCCAAAGTCTCTATTAGATCAATATTTGGCCGTAGAACGCTTTGGTTTTCATGGTGTTGGTGTTTACCCTCATTGGCAGTATGCAGACGAAATTAAGGGTGGTTTTCACCTTGATTTAAGAGATTTTGATGATTCTTTTGCTCGATGGATAGGAATTAGGGAAGGTGGAAAAAACCAATATATTGCGTTAAACGCTGAAAACTTGTTAAAATATCTTATAAACTAATATTCATGTATTCATGGATTCACGGAGGAAAAAATGAAAGGAGCTGATTTTGGGTATGAAATGACTTGTGTCGAAACAATGGGAGCTGATTTTTCCAGTATAACACTTCAAAATGGAAGTCGTGGAGAAGAAGTTAAGGCCTTACAAGCAAAACTTCTGGCCAATGGTTTTGACCCTAATGGAATAGATGGAATCTTTGGCCCTAATACTGCTACCGCTTTGAATGGATATAAAGCAAAAGTCGGTTTGCCTCAAAATGGTGTTGCTGATTCAGCAGTTTTCGCTAGTCTTGGATTAAGTGGTGATGTAGCTTCAGCCTCAACTAGTGCTGTAAGTTCTATCTCTAATATAAGATCAATCGCTTCTTCTTCAGGAATAGATAAAAAGAAAATTGCAATGATTGGTATTCCTGTAACAGCAATTGGATTAATAGGATTCATTTTATGGAAAAGAAAAAAATAGATTTAGTTTCGCTTTTATTAGGCGGTACTGCTCTTATGGCCACAGGTGCTTATCTTTGGAGAAGTTCTCAAGGTAAGGGCATCAATCATTTACAAGGAATTAATCTGACTGTTAATCCTGAAAAATTAATTGATGCCACAAAACCTTTTATTCATAAGAATCCATTATACCAAGAAGTAATAGCTGATATGGGTAAAAAATTTATTCAAGGCTTTATGGCCACAACATCGGATGATTAATGACAAAGAAAGTTGTTCTCCCATTACATACTGGTCAAGAAGCTGAGTTTTACGGTAAAACTAAACTTAAAAAAATGGGTATCAAAGAAAGTCATCCGAAATACAAAGAATTGCTTAATAAATATGTTCAAAATTTTGCTCATCAATCTTATAAATCAATGAGTGCTAATTTTCATGATCTCACTGATTTTGAAGGTGACAATCCAACGACAGGGAAAATTAATAAAAAAGTTTTTGATATTATGAAAGGTATGTATGGAAAGAGTGGTTTTTTCGCTGATGCTAAAACTCGTGAAGACTCTATTCAGCTTGAACGATTATTTAGATCGAGCATTACTACTTTAGTAAAAATACTTTTAAAGGTTAGAAGTAATATCGTTTTAAAAGCTAAAGAAGGTAGGCCATCAGATCTTTCTTTCAGCCCTGACTCAACCAAAGCAGACAATCTTCAAGTTATTATGAATCAATACATTCAAGCTTATCTTGCTTGTATTATGACAGCTCAACTCGAACCAATCTTTGATGCTAAAGCTTGGAACATTGAAGAAATTATTAAAAAGCTTGGAAATGAAAAATTAAATAAAGCGATTGACCCCAACACACCAAAAGAAGTTCGATATGATATTCTTCATAATGATGAATCGAGAATTCTTTTTGCTAAAGCTGTTTATGATGGATTTAAAAAAGGAATGGTCGAGCCTTGTCATCGTACTGTAGCAGAACAAAGAAATGCTGAAAAAGAAATGGCCGTTGAAGATAAGATTGATACTCTTAAAGGTTTAATGGTTGATCTTGTGCAAGATTATGCCTTAGAGAAAACTGATCTTGAAGACCTGATGAAAAAATCAAAAAATTATTTATCGCAAGCAAATCTTCCAAGTTTGGACCCATTAAACTTTGTCAATTATGTTCATCAAGACTTAGGACTTGAAACTTCATATTTTAATGAAGCAAAAAATAGACTTCAAAAACAAATCAAAATTAATCCTGCTCCAAAAAATTCTTCTGGTTATTTGGAAGGATTAGGTCAACTTGTTAAAGCTGATAAAATTGGAACCAGTAAAGCAAAGGTTTTTGTTAAAATTGAAAATCCTTATAAAAAAGGAAAAATCATTGTATCGGGAATACTCCCAATTTCTAAAGTTTCAAAAATGTTCATTGGTGAAATTATCGTTATAGAGTTAGACCCGATTAACGGTAAGCACGGCCTAAAGAATGTTAAGAAAATAAAATAGGCCTCTTTCGAGACCTAATTTTTTTAGTGATCTAAAACTTGCCCTTCATCTGCTTCAGGGTCAACGACATCGAAATCAACTTCTTCTTCGCCTTCTTCATTTCCTTCTTCGTTTCCTTCTTCTAGGTTTTCATCATCATCATCATCTTCTTCTAAGGCCAAATACTGCTCTGTAAGCATGACCCAAGATAATTCTTCAGGTTTATGTACTGAAGGAGATACATTATTAGCATCTGTCCAGAGGACAGTAACATAGAGTTGAGGATTACCTTGCTCATCAACCGCTAAAAATTGGCCATTAGCAATGCCTAGGCCGTACTGCTCTTTTAAATTTGGGTCATTATGTTCGCAAATGAATGAGATAAAACCGTTCATAAAATTTTCTCCTGTTGATTGGTTTGAATGGTGCTTTTATTCTATCACTTAAAAATTTTAAGCATCAAGCCAAATTTAACCCCCTACGGGTGTAAGCTTTTGACGCATTTAGTTATTGATAATACCCCCTATGGGGGCTTATGTGGATAAAATGTGGAAAAATAGGCCCTATGGGGATATATAGCTAAGTAGTTGATTTTATTGTGTTATTTGACACTTAGCACAAAAAAAAAACTACCCCCTATGGGGGTATTTGAGCTAAGGCTTAAGCTATGATAAATTAATTTTGTTCTAACCGTAAAAAAGAGAGGTATTTAATGAATGTTTGGATAACTCCAAAAAATGACATGATTTTTCAGCAAGGCCAATGGCTTGTTAGTATCGACAACGTGAAGTCATTTGTTATGAATGAGAAATCACTTGAGCGTATAGGATGCGTGAAAATTGGTCAAATCTAACCTTTATAAGGCCGTTAAATAATACGGCCTTTTTAATGTTGACAATTATTACAAAAGTTTTGTAATAAAGATTAAAAGCTAATTAGAGGATAAAAATTTTATGAGCTGTTGTGTTGTTAATGATAAAACTATTTCAAGCGTTTTAAATTTTTGGTCAAATAGTTGTGGCAATGAAAATAGAAAAATTTTAAATGACTTAGATTTTAAAATTGGTTTAGACATATTAAGTAGACAAAAATATTCTAATGAATCCCAACTTGTAATCATTGGACAAATTATCTTAGATGAAAATCACAAGGCTTTTAATTGTAACTATAAAGTTAATTATAAAATCAAAAAATCAGAAAATGAAAAATTTTACTATTTTAAAAATGAAAACTATTCAAACGTATTTCAATGTCTAAAGGCAATTGATTACATTCAGTATCAAATAAATGTATCTCATGATTCTGAAGAGTCACCAGCTTACAAAATTTTAAACTCAATTCGTAAAGCAATAATTAAAGTACAACCTCAATACCTCAAAGCTATTTGGGGTTAATTCTAGGAGATTTTTTTATGTCTATTTTAGAAAAACATGGTTTAAAAATAAATCAACAAATGACAACACCTAGTAAGATCGGAAAAAAGCCTCAGCCTGTTTTTGTGGTTACTGGTAGCGTTTTGAAATTTGAAGAGTTGTTTCGTACTTTAGGCGGTAAAAAATTTCGTGGCCAATGGTCTTTTTGGAATGACCCAACCGATGAACTAACTGATGAATTAGAAAAATGTGGTGATATGTACACGCTCGATCGTGCTTTTGATTATAAATTAGAGCGAAAAGAAGCTAAGGCCGAACGCTTAGAGGTTTATGCGGAAAATGCTGAAACGAGATCGAATCAAGCTAGCAATCAGGCCGTAAGTATGTTGTCTTGTATTCCAAGCGATCAACCAATTCTAGTAGGTCATTACTCAGAAAAAAGCCATCGTCGTCTATTAGAGAAATCAGATAATAAGATGAGAAAAGCAGTTGAAGAGAGCAAGAAGGCCGATGATCTCGCTTGGAGAGCTAAGTCACTTGCTTATGATGTTAAAAAGCTTCAATCAATTACTTACTTAACCAATAAATTAAAAGAAAATCAGCATCTTGTTAATAAGTATCAAGCCTATTCTGAAGGTCGCTATTATATCAAAAAAGGTTTTTACGACACAACTAAAGAAATCAGCGAAAGACAAAAAGCTTTATACATTTCAAAAATGAATGAATATCAAGAACTAGTAGATTTTTATAAAAAGAAAATTGAAGAGAGACAAAAAGAATTGGAAAGCGAAGGCAAATTTTTTGCAACACCTGAGAAAATAGAAAAAGGTGATTTTATCCAAAGATTTGATAAGTGGTGCGAAGTGACTAGAGTGAATAAATTATCGGTGACGGTAAAATTTCCTGAAAACAATGGCACGTTCTCGCTTTACAAAATCCCATATTCAAAAATTACTGGCATCAAGAAAAAAGAAGAGATGGAAGTATGCTAGAAATATTAATTTCTACTAGTTATGTAACATCTTATTATTTGATACCTGATCGAACAAATTTTTCAATAGATTATTATGTTGATTTAGTTTGCAAAATGCTCTTGTGTCCAAAATCAGCTATTAAGAAAATTGAAATAAAGGAATTTAAATCATGAGTCAACCAAAAAAGAATCATATAAAAATTGAAGACTGGACAGGCAAAGTTTTGTTTCAAGGTCATTATAAAAGTAAAGAAGTTGACAGAGTTTTAGATGCTAACCGTTGCACCAGTTGTAAAAAATCAAATGTTAATGAAAATTGCGAAGAGTGTAACGGTTCAGGTTATTGGGGTGATTTTGAAATTTCTTGGTTAGATAGCTCAAATGAAACCAATGTTTATGAATGTATCAATTATTAATTCAGTGAGGTTTAAAATGTTATGTAATATTTGCAATAAACAAGTAAGAAAATTTAAAGAAGTGAAAATTGAAGAAGTTAATCAATTTTGTAAAACTGAATATTCAGAATTTCCTAGTGATACTGAAATTTTAATTGAAAACATATCACTCTATGAGGCCCAAAGACTTTTGAAAATGATATATAGCAGAGGCTATGACAGCACAATCGAAAGGGCCATAAGTGATCAAGGCGAACAATGTTTAAATGATCATTGGTACATATCTAAAAAAAGAGATCAACCTAAAGCAATAATTGAAGTCACTGACACGTTTGGGGGTGAGGCCAATTATTCATGGGTGAAAAGATATGAATTGGCCTGTTATTCTTTATCTCATTATCAAATTATTCGAGAAGCAAAAAGGAAAGCTGGCTGGACAGGTTTAAAATGCAATACAGAAAAACTCAATGATATGATAAAACTTAAACCTAGTGGAATGAGTCAAATCATGTTTATAACTTTTTAAATAAATTATTTATTAAGTTATGAAAAGCAAGATTATTTGCGATCTTTAACATTTGAATACAAAGTTAATCTTTCGCACAGGTGCTATGTATTCAATCGCTTACGAGATAATCCTCCTAGGCTTTTTTCAAAAAAAAAGGCTTTGAATCATGAATTTTTTAGAAGCATTAAAAAAGATGAAATCAGGTGAAAAAATTAACCGTAAAAATTGGTGTAAAAATATTTTTCTTTATTTGAAGGATGAAATTATTTTTTGTAATGAAAATTATCCTTTTGCTCATTTTTTAACAGTCGATGATTATCTAGCGGATAATTGGGAATTGCATAAAGATAAAATTTCTCACAGATCACATAAGAACATTGGAATGTTAAAATAATTAATACAAAATCATTGAGGTATTGAAATGAAAGAAAACATAATGCTTGTTACTACTTTTAGAAAATTAAGAGAAATGGCAAAATTGGCTAATTATAAAATAAAGAGTTCAACTTTTCAATCAATTCATTTTATAAAAAACAATGATAAGAAAGATTCTTATTTTGTTGAATCAACCAATGGTATTATTCTTATTCACATTGATATAAGTGATGATGGTTATTTAGTCGAATTTTTAAACAAGCTTGATGATAACATTCTAAAGTTTGGTTTTAAATTAACTAATTATGCAATGAGTTTAGATTGTCGAAAGCTTGGTGGTCACATTTTAAGATTTTCACAAAACGAAATTTTTGAAATCATTGTCGAATATCCACGAACGCAACATTTAAAACCTGATATTAAAAAATTAGAAAATTCTGATGGAATTAATTATTCAAATATTAATGTTCGTGAATTTTCAAATTTAACAAATACGATTAGTAAAGTTTTTCCGTTAAATAATAAGAATGGCCCACTTGATTTTCATTTTACCAATTCAGTTTCACCAATCTATATAATCAATCCATACAACATTCATGATCATGCTTTAATAATGCCTTGTCGCAATCTTAAGGTAAAGGTTGCTAAATGATCTACTCAGTTAATCATCCCTTTTATCAAAACTATCGGAGAAGAAATAATGCAAGCTCAACAACCAATAGAAGTGACAACAGAAATGTTGATGAAAATCGGAGATCACTTAATGAGTCTTCAGTCACTAAATCCGAACGTAAAAGATTCTGTAGGATTCAATTATTACGATATGAACCAATGGCCCACAATTCGTGGCAATCTTTCAAAGATGATTTATGTTTTGCAGAAATATCAAAAGCAAATAAAAGACTTGGGTTATTCTTTAAATTTCAAAGAAATACCACAAATGGAATCCCAAGTAGTTTTTACTCTTTACCATGAATCAATAGCTATTAATTTAGTTGGCGCAAGACTTGATCGACAAACTTTTAATAGTTATTTGAAAATATTATTCAGATACCATTTTAAATACTTTCATGCTGATGCTGTAAATTATATTCAGCCACCATTTTTTTATGAGTTAAAACAACGATGGAAAGAATTTCAATCTGATATGTTAGAAATTGGTATAACTGTTTTTGAAATGCCTAAAAAAATAGCAGAATCAAAAGAATACACCGAAGCTTTTAAAGTAAGAGATCAAATTCTTTATAAACATAAAGTTAAAAAAATAGCACTCATTAAAGAAGGTCAATTTTTTTGTTTTTATTGTCCTTATAGTCCAGTTTTTAATGATATTTTTTCAAATAAAAAAGGAACTATCACTGGTATCTCAGAGTATTGTCCTAAAACCCATGCTCGAAAAGTTGTGTCCATTGAACTCGTTAAAGAAGCCTTGGCCAAAATTGAAGTCTTGATGCCTGATTATGAGGTTTTCACAGATGGCTACGATGAAGCTTTAAAAGATTATGAAAAAATGCAGGATGAGTTATCAAAACCAAATCCGTTAGTGAATCAATACTTAAGCCCTGAATACGTTTTAAGAGCATATCAAAATAGAGGAGTTAATTTTTTCTTCGATAATGATGGATGCGCTATCTTAGGTGACAAAATGGGTTTAGGTAAAACCCTTCAATTGCTTGCCTATGTTGCGGCCACTGGTGGCAAACTTTTAGTCGTTTGCCCTTTAGTTGTGCGCATCCAATGGTTAGAAGAAGCTGTTAAATTTTTCCCAAAATATTTTAAGGGATATACTCTTGAAATGAGAGCAGAAAAATTAATTGGAAATCTTGTTAATCCTAAAATTGGAACTATTACTTATGGTTCATTTAAAAAATATAAAAATGTTATTTTAAAAATGGGTTTCACCATTATTGCTTTAGATGAATCTCATCTTATAAAAAACGGTAAGGCACAAAGAACAAAAGAAATCTTATCCGTGAGAGATTATTTCACAGGTCGCGTTTGTTTATCTGGAACATCAGTTGAAAATAAAAAAGCTGAATTTTTTAACCAAGTTGAATTCGTTAGACCCGGCCTTGTCACATTAAAAGAATTGCAAAAAGGAACCATTGGTGGTGTTTGGAATAAATTAGTATCAAGTATTTATTTATCAAGAACGAAAGCAGAAGTTTTAAAAGATTTGCCAGAAAAAACTACAACCATTCTAAAACTTCAAATAGATGGTATGCCAGAACGTCCAAATAATATTGGTGAATCTAGTAAAGCAAGAGTCGTAGCCGCTTTGGCAAAATCAGAAGAAACAATTAACTTTATAAAAGATAGCTTGATTAATACTGATGAAAAAATTATTGTATTCTCTGAATCAAAGGATGCTGTTTTAAAAATTCATGGTGCATTTCCAAAAGAATCAATTATTCACCATGGAGATTTAAGTCCTAATGTTCGTGAACAGGCCAAAAAAGATTTTTATGACAAAGATAACAAAAGAATATTCGTCACAACAAGACAATCAATGTCAGTAGGAGCTAATTTAGTAGCTGGAAGTATAATTATTTTTAATGATCTTCCTTGGAAGGCCACTGACATTCAACAAGCAGAAGACAGAGCGCATCGTTTTGGACAAAAAAGAAATGTTAATGTTTATTGGATGATAGCTGAAAACTCCAATTGGGATAACCGTTTATGCGAAATCATTAGAATTAAATATGAGTTATGTAAAAAAATGAACGATGGAAAACAATTAACAAAACAAGAAATTGAATGGCTCAATACACCAGTTTCAATCGACGACTTAGTACAAGGAGAAAAGTAAAATGAATTCACCTGTAATTATCTACTTCACGAGAGATCAAAAGCAAGCTCAAACATTAAAAGAATGTGATCGAATTGTTGTTGATGAATTGTTGAACGTAGGAGATACCGTTAGCGATCATGTATCACAAAAGATTTATACAGTTGTTAAAAGAATTTATCACACTTCTAATAAAGTTTGGAACCTTACTTGTTTAATAACGGATTAAAAAATATATAAAGGAGAATTTTTATGAACGAAGCGCCAATCTCAATCAATGATGAATACACTCAAGAAGAAAAAGATAAAATAAAGCTTTACGCTAAAGAATACCTCTATGACCCAAATTTTGTTACACCAAATGATTCTAATCAACTTAAACAAATTATTAATTCATTTGTAACATCAACAACCAACTTAGCAGTTGGAACAAATAAAGACGTAAAACTTAGAGAAGTAATGTCTAATGAAATTAATAAATCACTTCAAACAATTGTTAATTATTTTGCATTACTACTGGGCGAAAGTGATTTTACTAATGAAGGTTTAGTCAATTTAATAAACCAATCAAAGCAATTGGATTTAGATCGAAATGAGATAATAACAATACTTGAAGGTTTGGTTCATATTGAACATTTAGATTATCCAAAAGAATTACAAGATAAAAATAATTTAAATTGTAATTCAATTCGATCAAAGCTTGGCCAATATCAAATTAAATATTTCAAAGGAGACAACAATGAAGGGAAATAACATTAATAAAGATTTACTTCAAAATCTTTTAGTACCTGCATTTGAAGGTGGGTCTAACTACTGGTATAAAATCTTACAACACAACAAAAAAGAAATACCAGAATGTAAATTTGTTTCTGAGTTACTAAGCTTTGAACAAGGCAAAATGCTAATTAGTGATTCTGAAAACCAAATTCCTGAATCTGGTAAATGGATAACTAATCATGACGTTGTTAATGCTTGGAATAAATTTACTACTGATCATGAATATAGAGAACATTATGGTGATCTTCTTAAAGGAAATGAGGATGCAATCACAGGTGATGTTTTTCTTCAATTGGTTGTCTTTGATAAAGTCATATACGGTTAGGAGAATTTTGTGAGTAAACATTGGAAAACTAATAAAAAATTTTTAAAACAAGTTCAACAAAAGAAGTCGTTTGAGATAAAACCTCATTATATTTATATCATTGCTTTTATTTTAATTTATTCAGCATTAACACTTGCTCTTTATTTAAGAAAAGGAAATCTATGAAAGTACAAAAACATTTAAACAAATATTTAAAAAAGAATCCTATGGGCACCACTGAGCTTGCACAAAAGATAGGTATCTCACAACCAACCGTTTCTCGAATTATTAACGAAAATATTTCAGTGAGCGATAAGATTGTAAAAAAAATGTTGGAGTCAAAAGTAATTACAAAAGAAGAAGCTGTGCAAATAGTTTTGAATTAGAAATAAAGGAAATGATATGGCCTTCAGAAAACTTGAAAAATTAAAAATAAATGTAAGCAATGAAACTGGTGAAAAATATGAATACAACGGTGATGCTTATTTCGACATTGATGATAATCAATTCAAAGTCAGTGTTCCTAATGATCTAATAAGTATTATCAAAACATTGGATATTTCTTCGGAAAATATTTCATTAAAATCTCCTAAAGGAGAAAAAGAAAAATATTACTACCTAATAGCTGATGATCTCAAACTTATTAAAGATATTATTTATAAATCAATACATCTAAAATTAAAATGTGAAATACAAGTTGATTTAGTTATTGTTTATCAATTTGAAACAAACTCAAAATATTTTAAAGATACAAAAGGAAAAATTCATTTTATAAACGAATCAAACTCTGAAGGTGAATGGATTAGAAATAGAATATCTCAAGAGCATCATACTACAGGATTATACTAAATACTCACATTTTAGAAAGAGTGAAATATGTAAGACCCAATGCAACCTCCGCTGAATATAATAATTATTGCCATCGAGCTAAGATTGATAAAGATGGAAAATACTCTTGGGGTATGCGTGGTGAATTTTGGTGTGAAAATAAATTAGCTGAAAAATTATCACATTTATCATCAGGTCCAAATCCTATTAGCGATTTAAATTATTATCACAAATCTAATATTAATAACAATAATCACTCGTTCAAAATAATTGAATACAATGATGAAGTTTGTCAATTTTTCATTGACTTTAACCTTCAAGTGTTAACACTAACCGATAAGTTAAAAAATATTTTCAATAATGAAAATAAATCATTAATCGAATTTATAAAAGAAAAAGAAAAAACACATTTATTATTAGAACATATTAATTAAATCGAATTATACAAGCCATCAGTGATGCGTGTATCGCATCCTGATAGGTCTTTAATTGTTCTTTGTCTAAAAAAGGAGTATAAAGACTTTTGTCATCACGCCAATGTCTACAGTTAGGCATAGCTGTTATCAATTCATTAAAAATAATTTCACCATTATTATAAATTACTAAACGATCACCTTTAGTAATTGAGATCGCTTCACCATATCTAATCAATACAGGTCTATTTATAACATCACTTGAAAAACCCAATACACCCCACATCACAATCTTTGGTAATATTTCACTCAATCCTAGCTCTCTTATAATATCAGTCATATTAATATTGAATAATAAGCAATTTTTTATGTAAATCGAATTAATCAAAAGACATAAAATTTCAGAAAGTAAAAAAGATAGCCTTGACATTCTAATTAATGAACTTAAATTAAAACTATAATAATTATCAACTAGAAGTATAGGTCTAATATTTTTCAAATTTTTTCGCATTAATGGTTTAGGCCACCCCCAGCGATTTTCCTATTAGTTTCCTGATTATTATCTGGCCCATTTTGTTTGGGGGTTCGGATTGGTATCGCAAGCGATTGAGAATTGAGTTGGTTGATGGTTGGGAATTTGTTTAGACATAATGCGCAAGAAGTTAGAGGGTGGTTCAGGGGAGCGTCAAAATTGGATTGGTGAACATTTCTCGATCAACATCGGATGAATGATCAAAATAAGCCCTCAGATTTGATCTAGGAGCATCCAAAATTTTTTTGCCTGTGTTTGCCAGCTAAAATTTCGGGGGCTTTTAAAAGGGTTTTTGGGGTGTTAAAATAGATTAACAGAAAAAAGTTTAATTATTTTCGCTTTTCTCTGCGTCAAATTGTTCTGGTGAGGGGTTACAAGTCATTACCAGTGCGTCATAGAGGTCTTAAGTATTTGAAATTTGTTATAACGCATGGTCCGTGGAGATGGCTTTTTGATTAATTTTGAAAAGTCAAGACTTAGTGCGATCGCCGTGATTCCAATAGGTTAGGGGGTAGGTGGGGGGTGCGTT
>Ga0210039_1000926_pt1 | contig 29238 bp, 21 predicted proteins | sample CryGeyCG2114_250_3_FD_185460 | JGI IMG/M metagenome (GOLD analysis project Ga0210039, IMG submission 185460) | Groundwater microbial communities from aquifer - Crystal Geyser CG17_big_fil_post_rev_8/21/14_2.50 (SPAdes) (version 2) | ecosystem: Environmental > Aquatic > Deep subsurface >...
AAAATATCAGTTCCGTATGGTAGATGATAATTGTGGGCTTCGGTTGCCCCCCATGGTAGAATTGCAACTTTATAATCAATTTCTTTAACTGTTTTCCAATTTGTTTCTTTTAACAAATATGGTTTTAACTCCATATAAAATCCTTTTGCAAATTTTTATTATGACTAACAAAAACAATTATTAATTAACATTAAATTTTACTAAATGCAAAAACTCAAATGGTAAATTAGTTAATCCGATAATTAAATTCTTTAATAATTATTAAAATTTGTTTTAATCCATTATGAAAATGGATTTTTTTATTAAGTATAAAACTATGAGAAATCCACATTGTTTTGTTAAAATTTTTTCAAATTTATTACTAAAATGCTGGCTTTTTAACTTGTTCCTAATTGGTGGGGTATGTCACAAAAAAAAGGAGTGGCGAAACCACTCCTAAAATCACTAACTGCTTTGAGACTAAATTATTTATTTACTCTTCGTCCGCTTCCTTTTTGTAATGCTGAAGTACCGTCAACACAAATACCATCACCTTTCTTTTTGCCAAATCCAGTACCATCTTGAGGTCTAACTCCAGAACCATCACCGTAACTACCACCATTACCTTTGTTTTTGCCTTTATTCAGATTTTTATTGCCTTTAGTAAAGCCTTGTAAATCAGTTCCAACATTATCACAAATTCCATCACCATCAGCATCAACCCAGTTTAATCTTGGTGCGTCAGGGTTACCGCTTCCGTCTAATAATCTTACTTGTCCAAACATTGTGTTTGATAGTAAAGCTACTGCAAAAAGTACGAGTGCTACATTCATTAAGTTTTTCATTTTGTTTCCTTTTTGTTTGTTATTAAAAGTTAAGGTCACTACCACTATATAAACTATTGTGCCAATTGATTATTGTCCATTTTTGAATTGTTTTTGAGGATTTTTTGATTAGCACAATTGATAAAAAATTCAAATTAGTCGTATCAATCGTCATTAATGTCGATTTCTTATATTTACATCTTACCTATCATTATTTCAATTTCGTAAACAAATATCATTTTGCATAATTAGAAGTTATAAATATTATCTTTTCAATTATTATTTTGTAGTTTTAAAAGTAGATTTCTGTATAACTTTAAGAGCGTAATAGCAAATACACGAGGTAAAATTTTGAGAACTAATACAACAAACTTTTTGAAGGATACAGTTTTTATATTAATTGGAATTTTTTCTGCGGGATTTGGATTAAAAGGATTTTTGCTACCAAACTCTTTTATTGATGGTGGTGCTATGGGTATTTCACTGTTAATTTCGGAAATTAGTGGTTTATCTTTATCAATTCTAATAGTCGCAATTAACTTACCATTCCTTATTCTTGGATATTCTCAAATTGGAAAGGAATTTGCAATAAAAAGTATTATTGCAATTATTACTCTTGCAATTGTGGTTCATTTTGTAGAATACCCAATTATTACTCACGATAAATTACTTATTGCAGTTTTTGGTGGTTTTTTCTTGGGGGCTGGGATAGGTATGGCAATTCGCGGTGGCTCTGTAATTGATGGAACTGAAGTTTTGGCAATTCAAATAAGTAAAAAAACTGGTTTATCAATTGGTGATATAGTTTTAATTTTCAATATTATTATTTTCTCATTTGGAGCTTATATTTTGTCAATGGAAATTGCTTTATATGCAATATTAACTTATTTATCAGCGTCTAAAACAATTAATTTTATTATTGAAGGAGTTGAGGAATATACCGGAATAACAATAATCTCAGATTTTAGTGAAAAGATAAGATTGATGATTACTGAAGAATTAGGACGCGGAGTAACTATTTATCAAGGTAAAGGCGGCTTTGGAAAGGAAAGTGATAGTTTAAAACATTTTGATATTGTTTACACAGTTGTAACGCGGTTAGAGATAGCCCGCCTAAAAAACGAAATTAGTGAAATTGATCCTTTTGCATTTATTATTATGAATAGTATAAAAGATACACAAGGGGGAATGATAAAAAAGCGTGCATTGCATAGCTAATATTTAACACAAATATTTATGAGAAAATCTTGATAGAAATTCAATAATGCATATTTCACGTAGTGGTGGCCTATTACCATTACTTGATGATAAAAATCAGGATAATGTGGTCAAATATTACACCATTTATCTTACCAATTCAAAAAAACATCTGCAATAATTGTAATTAGGTTCTATTAGAAAGCAATGCTGTCAACTTAAGCAATTCAATATGTTTTAGAGAAGAACACACCCCTGATGCTAAAGCATCTTCCCCTCTCAAGCTATGGTGCAACTTAAGGTAGTATTTTCGTAGAGCGTCATTCCTGAATGCATTTATCGGGAATCTTTTCGATTAAAAAGATTCCGTGTAAGAACATCACGGAATAACAAAGCGCTTAAGTTGACAACATTGCCTCTCAAGAGGGAATAATTTTGTACCATGTTTAAAAAATCACTGCCGAAAGCTTTAGGTAGGGATTTAGGAGTGTGTTATTTCTTAAGTTGACAGCATTGATTAGAAAGAGAGTATTCCTATAATTACCAGCAAGTCTAAAACCTCGCTAATACATGATTATTATGGATTTCAAAAAAAATGCTATGAAATTAAATAGCCTGCACAAGATAACCCAACATTAGCAGTTAAAATATTTGATTTACTAAATAGCCGTGGAATAAAATATGCAAAGAACGAAAAACAGAGGCTTTGATAATGGTTTATTTACCCCTTTTATAAATTATGTATCCCAAAGCAGATATTCCTTGTATACAAATTTCTCTTATGAATAATTTAAATTCTTCTAAAAATATTAAGATTGGTGAGATATTATTTGATTTACCTAAAAGCAATATTGTTTTATACTATAAAACTCACTTTTAATTAAAAGGAAAGATGCTTAATTTTAAACTAGAGAAAAAATTATATAACTTATGATTTAAGCAGTGAGTTTAACATTTTTATATTAACTTGAGGTATTTTTAATGACAGATTACAAAATTATATGGACCAAAATTGATGAAGCACCAGCATTAGCAACATATTGCTTACTTCCAATTGTAAAAGCATTTACAAAAGGAACCGGAATTGATGTTGAAACTAAAGATATTTCATTAGCTGGTAGAATTATTGCCAACTTTCCAGAGAATTTAACCGAAGAACAAAAAATTCCAGATTATTTGGAGCAACTTGGCCATTTAGCAAAATCACCAGAGGGAAATATTATAAAACTTCCAAATATTAGCGCTTCAATTCCACAACTTCAAACAGCAATTAAGGAATTACAAGAAAAAGGATATAACATTCCAACATATCCTGAAGAACCAAAAACCCAAGAAGAAAAAGATTTGCAAAAACAATTTGCAAAAGTATTAGGCTCTGCAGTAAATCCAGTTCTTCGTGAAGGAAATGCAGATAGAAGAGCTGCTGTTTCAGTAAAAAAGTTTGCTCAAAAATATCCTCACAAAATGATGAAGCCTTGGCCAGAATATGGCTCAAAATCACGCGTAGCTTTTATGAATTCAAATGATTTTTATGGTAACGAAAATTCAACAACAATTGAAAAAGCTTGTGATGTAAGAATTGAATTTGTGAGCACAACCAATGAAATTTCAATATTAAAAGAAAAACTTTCCCTTTTAGATGGTGAAGTAATTGATACAACAGTTATGAATGTTGCTGCTCTTAGAAAATTTTATGTCGAGCAAATTGAAGAAGCAAAAAATGACGGAGTACTTTTATCTTTACACCTAAAAGCAACTATGATGAAAGTTTCTGACCCAATTATGTTTGGGCATGCTGTTTATGTTTATTTCAAAGAAGCACTTGATAAACATGCCGATGTATTAAAATCAATTGGTGCTAATGTTAACAATGGTTTAGCAGATGTTCTTGATAAATTAAACAAACTTCCAGCAGAGAAAAAAGCTGAAATTGAAGCTGATATTGCAAAAGTTTATGAAACTCAGCCAGAACTTGCAATGGTTGATTCTAGGAAAGGAAAAACTAACTTACATGTTCCAAATGATATAATCGTTGATGCTTCAATGCCAAATGTTGTGCGCGATGGTGGTAAAATGTGGAATAAAAAAGACGAGTTGCAAGATGTTATTGCAATGATTCCAGACAGATGTTACGCAACCATGTATAATGAAATTATGGTAGATGCTAAAAAGAATGGACAATTTAACCCAGCTACAATGGGAAGTGTTGCCAATGTTGGTTTAATGGCTCAAAAAGCTGAAGAATATGGCTCTCACGATAAAACATTTGAAGCACAAGATAATGGGAGAATAAGAGTTGTTAATAACTCAACAAATTCAACAATTCTTGAGCAAAATGTTAAAAAGGGTGATATTTTTAGAATGAGTCAAGCTAAAGATTTACCTATAAAAGATTGGGTAAAACTAGCTGTAAACAGAGCAAAAGCAACAGGTTCACCTGCAATATTTTGGTTGGATGAAAAGCGTGCTCACGATGCTCAAATGATTAAGAAAGTAAATAAATATTTGCCAGAACATGATACAACTGGACTTGATATTAGAATTATGAATCTTGTTGATGCAATGAAGTTTACTGTTGAAAGAGTACGCAAAGGTCTGAACACAATTTCTGTAACTGGAAACGTGCTTCGTGATTACTTAACCGATTTATTTCCAATTCTTGAATTAGGAACAAGTGCAAGAATGCTATCGATAGTTCCGTTATTAAATGGAGGTGGATTATTTGAAACAGGTGCTGGTGGCTCTGCTCCAAAACATGTTGAACAATTATTGAAAGAAGGTCATTTAAGGTGGGATTCTCTCGGTGAATACTGTGCAATTGTTCCTTCTCTTGAAATGATTGCCGAAAAATCTAAGAATATAAAAGCAACTTTATTAGCAGAAACATTAGATGTAGCTATTGGATCTTACTTAGAAAATGGAAGAATGCCTTCACGTAAAGTTAACGAAATAGATAATAGAGGAAGTTCATTTTATCTTGCAATGTATTGGGCTGAAGCGCTTGCAGCGCAAGATAAAGATGCTGAGATGAAATTACGTTTTAATAAGATTGCTAAAGAGTTGAAAGAAAAAGAAGATAAAATAGTTTCAGAACTTCTTGCTGCTCAAGGTAAACCATCGGATATTGGCGGTTATTTTATGCCTGATGAAGTGAAAGCAAATAATGTTATGCGTCCAAGCGCAACATTAAATGCAATAATTGATTCAATGTAATCTCTTCAAATAATAGAATAAAGGGGATTTGATTTTATATCTAATCCCCTTTTCACTTAAAAAGCCTAATTGCACTATTTTTGTAACAAATCTCTTATTTCACGTAGTAATAAAATATCTTCTGAAATTTTTGGAGCCTCAACTGGTTTAACTTCTTCTTTCTTTTTCAAAGAGTTTATTCCTTTAATTGCCATAAAAATTATAAAAGCAATAATTAAAAAATCAAGCACTACTCCTATAAATATACCGTAATTAATACTAACAGCAATATCTGTTTCAGTTGCATCTTTTAATACAATTACTAAATCTTTAAAGTCAACACCACCGAGCAAAAGCCCAATTGGAGGCATAACAACATTGCTGATAAAAGATGCCACAATCTTTCCAAAAGCACCACCAATAATTACTGCAACGGCCAAATCAACTACATTACCTCTCATTGCAAATGCTTTAAATTCTTTTAACATTTCAATCTCCATTTTTTAAAGTTGATGAAATATAAATAATCCCCCAAAAACAAACTACTAATTTTAAGATAATTCACAGATTTTAAAATAAAAAAAACCTTACAATAAATTGTAAGGTTTTAATAATTACTATATAATTACTTATCTATCCAAAAAGAGTTTGAGCTTCATTGTATGTTTCGTCATCAACTGTTTTAAGTGTTCCAACAGCTTCTTCAAGCGAAACAGAAACAATTTTAGCTCCATTTAAAGCTACCATTTTACCAAAATCTTTGGCTTCAACTAATTCTGTAGCTTTAATTCCAAACCTACTTCCAAGCACTCTATCTGCAGCAGTAGGAGTTCCGCCACGTTGAATATGGCCAAGAACAACTGCTCTTGTTTCATATCCAGTTTCTTTTTCAATTTCTTCTGCAACAATATTTCCAATTCCACCAAGAGCAACGTGACCAAAAGAATCTTTTTTCAAATTTTGAAGGATAAAAGAGCCATCTTTATCGTGCTCATCTTCTGTGTTAATTTTTGCACCTTCAGAAACAACAACAATGCTAAATAACTTTCCTCTTGCATGTCTTGTTCTAATAACATCGCAAACATCTTTAATTTTAAAAGGTTTTTCGGGAATTAAAGTAATATCAGCACCACCAGCAAGTCCAGAATAAAGTGCAATCCAACCAGCATGTCTTCCCATAACTTCAACAACAATAACCCTATTATGTGATTCCGCCGTTGTATGTAATCTATCTATTGCATCTGTAGCAATATTAACAGCCGTATCAAATCCAAAAGTGTAATCCGTTCCACTCAAATCATTATCAATTGTTTTAGGTACTCCAACAACGTTTAAACCATCTTTATATAATTTTGAAGCAACACCAAGAGTATCTTCGCCACCAATGGCTATTAAAGCATCGAGACCAATTTCTTTGTAATTATCAATAGCTTGTTGATAATAATTTTTCCCTTTTTCATACAAATTAGTTCTTGATGACCCAAGAATAGTTCCTCCACGATGAAGAATTCCAGAAATTGCTGCGTGGTCAAGAGTATAATAATTTTTATCGAGCAAACCTCTCCAACCATTTTTAATACCAACAACTTCGTAACCTAACAAAAGAGATTTACGAACAACACCACGAATAACAGCATTTAAGCCTGGACAATCGCCACCACCTGTTAAAACTCCTATTTTCATTTTACACCTTAAATTTATTTATATCTAGATTAATGTCAACTTTGCAAATTTTGTTAAAAGATGTTTAGTACCAAACTCTTCAAACGCAATACTTATTTTTTGGCTGTCACCAACACCGCCAATAGCTAATATTTTACCATCACCAAATTTTTCGTGATTTACTCTGCTTCCAACTCTTAAAGAACGTCTTTCTTGATCAAATTCGTCAAAATCTTCTTGATAAAGTTCATCATAATAAGCACGTCTTCTGCGGGAAGATGTTTTTCTTTGTCCACTATTTAGCTCTTTAACAGTTGATGGGTCAATTTCACCAATAAATCTTGAAACATCTTGATAAGCAACCTCCCCAAATCTATATCTCGAGCGGGCATAAGAAAAAATAATTTTACGTTCTGCACGAGTAACAGCTACATAAAACAATCTTCTTTCTTCTTCAATATTGGAATCCGAATCAAATTTTTTATTTAATGGGAATATATCTTCTTCGCAACCACTGATAAATACAACAGGAAATTCTAAACCTTTGGCGCTGTGAATAGTCATTAATGTAACATAATTATCATCTTCTTCGTAAGAATCGATGCCGGTAATTAATGAAACTTCTGCTAAAAAATCATCAATTGTTGCATTTTTTTGTTCTTTGGTAAACTCAGCAACACTATTAATTAATTCTTGAACATTATCGTATCTTTGGCGTGATTCAACAGAATTTTCATCCTTGTACATTTTCAACACACCAAGATCAGCAATTAAAGCAGAAGTAAGTTCGGTTAAAGACAATTGGTCTTTTAAGTCAATATATTTATCGAGCAGTATTTTAAACTGTTTAACATTTTTTTGGATTCTTTCTTTTACTTCAATTACTTCAAAAATACGCGCCATTGTTGCAAACAAAGTAATATCAAATTTTCGTGCAAAGGCAATCATTTTGCTAATTGAAGTACTGCCAATCCCTCTTTGTGGAAAATTCATAATTCTTAGTAGGCTTTCTTCATCGTTTTGGTTTGCTAAAATTCTAAGATAAGCCACAATATCTTTCACTTCTTTTCTTCTGAAAAACTCAACACCACCAACAATTTTATATGGCAATTTTTCACGACGCAAAGCTTCTTCCATTGCTCGTGATTGTGAATTTATTCTATAAAGAATTGCAATATCTTTAAGAGATATTTTTTGGGCAGATATTTCTTTTTTTATTTGCTTTGAAATCTGAAATGCTTCATCCTTTTCATCGGTACAACGAATTATAGAAAGTAAATCTCCTTCTTCATTATTAGTCCAAAGAGTTTTTTCAATTTGATTTTGATTATTTTTAATTACCGAACCAGCAGCTTTAAGTATTTTTTTAGTTGAGCGATAATTTTGTTCTAATCTAAAAACTTGAGTTTTAGGGAAATCCTTTTCAAAATTGAGCATATTATCAAGATCAGCACCTCTCCAACCATAAATTGATTGAGCATCGTCGCCAACAGCACAAAGCTTAGTTCTTCCTGTTACAAACAATTTAATAATTTCATACTGCGCTTTATTAGTATCTTGAAATTCATCAACAAGAACGTATTTAAAGTCTTTTTTGTATTTAGCTAAAATTCTTTCATTATTATTAAATAATTGAATTGGTTTTAAGAGTAAATCATCAAAATCCATTGAATTATTTTCAAATAATCTTTTATTATATTCTATATAAACTTGTGCTAATCTTTTTTCAGAAGGAGTTTCTGCATGATGTTTTGCAAATTCTTCTGGTAAAATCATTCTATTTTTAAGAGAACTTATTAAGTGTTGAATAGCCGATGGTGATTTTTCATCTATTGAGACATTAAGTGCCAGCAAAACATTGCTTACAAGGGCAATAGAATCTTCTCTATCATAAATAGAAAAATTTTGTTTATAATTTATGTGTTCTGCTTCAGTGCGTAAAATACGAGCTAAAATTGAGTGAAAAGTACCCATCCATAATTGTTTAGACTTTGTAACACCAATCATTGCAGTAATTCGTTTTTTCATTTCTTTAGCGGCTTTATTAGTAAATGTTAAAGCCAAAATATTAGATGGATCAAAACCATCTTCAATTAGAAATGCAATTTTGTGGGTTAAAACTTTTGTTTTTCCAGAACCAGCTCCGGCAACTATTAAATGTGGTCCAGCATTATACTGAACTGCTTCAAGTTGTGCTTCATTAAGATCTTTCAGTGATTTCATATAACTCTTTTGTTTGTGAGATTTATTTAACCCCAAATATGCATTAGAAAAGCATTAATGCATATTCGACTAACTCGCTCTAAGCGTTTATACCATTTTTCACTCAACCTTTTGGTTACAAATGCTAAAACCAAGTACGAAGGGGCAAGTTCGCTTCAATATTAATTATTCTTTTTCTAACATTGTTAATTTTAATCCTATTCGCATTATTCAGGTTTAACAAGTTAGCTTTGCTAAAATAATTTTTGCAAATTTAATTTGCAAAAGTACATAAATCATAGACGGAATCAAAATTTGGAAGGTTTTTTTATTACTTTTTATTTAGTTTACAGCCTAAAAACTAAGTCTTTTAGGCTGTCTCCTATAAATACATAAAACATTTAGGGGTAAGGAATCAAAAAATAATGCAAAATTATGCTTACTATAACATATTGGCTTATATTAATAATTTGCCATTTTCCATTATTATTTTTCCATCAAAATGTACTGTTGGCTTGGTAATAACTCCATCTAAATGAATTGGCACATTTACACTTCCACCCATTGTTATGTTGTTACCCAAAGCTAAATGAACAGTTCCAAGCACCTTTTCATCCTCAAGCAAATTACCATTTAACTTGGCTTTATCATTTGCACCAATTCCTATTTCAGCAATATTTCGTGCCATTTTTCCGTGAGCATCAAGCATTTTAATAAGTTTTTTGGCTTGAGAACCACCTGTAATTTTAGTTGCAAAACCGTTTTCAACAACAATTTTAATTGGTTGTTTTCCAATAACACCAATTCCAGACATTGAACCATCTACAACAAAAATACCATTTGCACTACCTTCTATGGGTGCAGCAAAAGTTTCACCAGTTGGTAAATTACCACCTTCGCCTTTTTTATGGAATAAACCTTTGCTTGCAATGGCTGTTCTTCCACCAATTTTAAGAGAAATCTCCGTGCCATTTGGGGCTGTAATTTTAACATTATCGGTTTTATCAAAAATCTTTTTCATTTTAAGAGTCAAAGCAGCAATCTTTTTGTAATCAGCACTTAATCCTCTAATCATTACATCTGTTGTTATTCCAGGGAACGTTGCAACACGCACACCTAATGTTGATGCAGCTCTTCTTGCATTGGTATGAGTTAAAGACTTTTTTGTTGGAAGTAAAACAACGTCAAATTCTTTCATTAATTCTGACACATATTTTGGAGGTTCTTGACCGTGAGTTTCCCACGATTTCATTTCAACATATATCGATTCGTGTCCTAGATTAAGAGCATTAAAATATAAAGCTTTCCCAATTTCGTTTGTTAATTCATCGGTAATTATAAGCACTTTTTCTTTTTTCTTTGTTGCCATGCAATCGGTAATTGCAATTCTGCATGCTTTGTCAAGTTTGGATAATTTCATTATTTACTCCGATAAGTTTTTTCTAATAACCTAATAATACTTTTAAGATAAAATTACGGTATGCCGAAAGGTAAAAATATTTTCATCTATCTTTGTCTTTGTTTCTTGAATACTAATTTTTAGCGGTTACTCAAAGAGGAATTCCAACATTGAGCTGCACAAATCCTTGCAATCCACCTTGTGAAATTAATTTACTATCTGCACCTTTATTTGGAATAGCTGACCCATCTAAGTCATCTGTCAAATCGTCAATCTCTATAAATGAGTACATTCCGGTTGCTTCAATACTAATATAATCTTGAATTATATTAAAAATAAAACCAGACCCAACAGAGTAGGCCATTTTTACTTTATCTGACGTGAATATATTTTCAGAAAAAATTGAATTAGACAAAGGATTATCATTATAATTTTTTATTGTTAACTTAGGCGAGAAAAACTTGAGTTCTCCATCCAAAATTTTCCAATCGATAAAACCAATAAGAGGAATTCCAATGTCAAAACCTATTCCCCAATTATCCATTTCAAATTTTGCATCATAAATATAATTGAAGCCAAAACCATCTGGACTTTTTTGGCTTTGCTCCTCAGAAAGGAACTGATAATATCCTTTTACAGTTACAAAGAATTTTGAATATTGCGCACGAACAAGATTAATTCCTACTTTAAAGCCTTTTCCTTCGTTGAAATTAAATGAATCATTCCTCAATGATGATGATGACCAAGGTGGATTAGCTAAATAATTCAAATGGCCATTTAATCCATCAGCTTGATATTGCTGAATTGAATACCCGCCATAAATACCTGATAAGCCCAAGCAGCCAAATCCACATGATTGTGAACTAACTTTTGAAAAGGATAAAAGGGCAATTGATATTATCAAGTATTTAATTTTCATTATTTTCACACTAAATTTTTCGTTTCTCATTTTAATATAATTAAATCATTTGTCACTTACTTGTTTTTTCAAATAACATAATTAGTTTGTTTGAATGCATTTGCTTCATAAATTGAACTACTCTATTTTCAGCTGGTTCAATCTGTTCACCAAATTTTTCATTAGACAATTTAATGATTTCTTTTACACTAATCGATGCATTAATTTTATCCCAAATAAAAGAGCCTATTTCATCTAAATCAATTTTATAGGGCTTATTAATTAATTTTCGAAAAAATATTTTTTCAATAAATGTTGGTTTCTTAAAATATAAAACCGTTACAATTCCATTATTTGTTTCACTTTCGCAAATTCTTTTTGGAATTAGTTCCAAGTACTCTTCATCTTTCATTTTTCTTTTTCTTTGTAATGTAATTCTGTTATAATACAACCTCCGAGATTTTAAAAATCTCGGAGATTTAATACTGTCTAAATAACTATTTCATACCTATTTCCAAACCATGTCCATTAGGTCCTTTTTCTTCACGTCGCAATAAATATGCAAAAACAAATCCAATAATTCCTAATATTGAAAGTATCCACATTCCCATTGCATAACCACCAGGATTCTCGGCAGACGCACCAGAAATATCGTTTGACCAGCCGAGAAGATAATTGAAGGTAAATACTCCAATTTGTTGAATTAAAGTCATTATTGAGTATGCTGTACCTAATCTATTTTGCTTAACTAAATATGCAACTGAAGGCCACATAATAGCTGGAATAAGAGAAAATGCAATACCTAGCATAATAATTGGTACATATAAAGTAATTCCAGAATAAACGAGCATTAAATAAACTGGTAAAATTAAAACTGATCCAAACATCATCATTGATGCTCGTTTACCTATTTTATCCGCCAGAAGACCAAATAAAGGCGTAGCAATCATAGAAGCAAAAATTAAAGCACTATTCAACTGTCCTGCTAATTCTCTGCTTGCACCGTGAGCTTCCATATAAAATTTAATTGCAAATGTTCTAAATGGAAATACAGCAGAATAAAATGTAACACAAAGGATTACAATGTACCAAAAGGATTTTCCAAAATTGAACATATCAGAAAAAACAAATTTATCAGTTTCACTAGCTTCTCCAAGTTCGTAATTTCTTTCTGCATAACTTTCCATAAACCAATAAATCAATCCACCAGCTATACAAGTTAAGCCAATAATAAAAGCAACATAAAGTGGGTCACTCCAATTATTATAAAAACTTTTTCCCCATGTTGGAGACCAATCGGCAGCAAACGAACCAAGACGTGCAATTGTTAAGTTTATTCCAAAAGCAAAACCAAGCTCTTTTCCTTTAAACCACTTTGCAAGCGCGGTTGTAATTGCAACAATAAGTGGTTCAGCTCCAAATCCTAAAAGTAATCGTCCAGCCAGCATTACATAATATTCTGAACTGAGTGCTGTTACTAGTGCCGCAATAGAAGTAAGAGTTCCAAAAATCATGATTGAAGCTTTAACTCCAATTCTATCAATTATAGGACCACTAATAAGTAAAATAAAAACAGCGGCAAAACTATAAATGGAGTATAATGAACCAATATCAACATCAGAAAAACCTAATGTAGTTTTTAACATATCAGCAATTGGTGCAATGCTATCATAAATATAATAATTTCCAAACATTGCCAAACTAACTAAGACTAATACCGACCATCTATAAAATGGAGATGGTACTTTTTTAACAGCATCTTTAATCATATTTTTCTCAATATTTTATATTTTTTCTTCTTTATTTTTTGACATTGCAAATGAAAATAGTACAATTGCTAATCCTAGAAAAAGAACCAACGAAATAAAATCACCAGTTAGTCCAAGGCTTTCACCAATTCCTGTGTTTAATTTATCAGCAACAGAAATTTCAACTCCATTAGCATTGGTTTCCCAAATCCAACCTTTTAACGATGCAATAACAATTCCAGTTAACGCACCACCAGCAATTAATCCCGAACTTAATAATGCGCCTGGACCAATATCTGATTCACTTTCGTCAGATTTTTTAATTTTATCGACTAACATTTTAACCAATCCACCAAGAAATATTGGACTACTGACCGATAGTGGTAAATAAGCACCAACGGCAAAAGGAAGCGAACGAACTCCGCTTAATTCCATAACCGCAGCTATTCCCATCCCAACAAGAACCAATCCCCAAGGAAGATTTTGACTCAGTAATCCTTTAATAACTGTAGCCATTAACGTAGCTTGAGGTGCTGGAAGTTGATCGGAGCCAATTACCAAAATATCGTTTAATAAGATTATTGTAAATCCAATTACAAGAACAGAAGCAAAAACACCGATTAGCAAACCAAGCTGTTGTTTAATTGGAGTTGCTCCAACTATATAGCCTGTTTTTAAATCCTGTGATGTTGCTCCAGCATTAGCAGAAGCAATACAAACAATAGAGCCAACAACAAGAACTATTGGTTGATAAACATCCCCTGTCCAGCCAACGGCAACAAAAATAAGTGCAGTTGCCATAAGTGTTGCAATTGTCATTCCAGAAATAGGATTAGATGATGAACCAATTAATCCAACAATTCTTGAAGAAACCGTTACGAAGAAAAATCCAAAAACGACAATCATAATTGATGAAAGTAAGTTAGTTGGTATTGAAGGAATTGCAACCATTAAAATTACAAGTAATACACTTCCTACTAATACGTATACTAAAGGAATATCTTTTTCAGTTCTAAGTTTTTCAATATGAGCATTTGCTTTATTGTCTCGCAAATCCTTGAAGGAGTCTTTGAATGCATTTATAATTGTTGGAAACGATCTAACTAAAGTAACAACGCCACCAAAAGTAACAGCCCCTGCGCCAATATAACGGATGTAATTACTCCAAATTTCAGCAGCAGACATTTCAGAAATCAATTTTGTTGCGGGAGCAAAAACCGTAGTCATTTGATCACCAAGTAAAGTAATTAATGGAATAAGTACCAACCATGAGAGCACACCACCAGCGACCATAATTCCAGCAATTTTAGGACCAATTATATAACCTACACCGAGTAATTCTGGAGTAATTTCTCCAGTTACAGTTCCATTTGGAAGTGCTGAATTTCTACTAAAAATATAACGAGGCACATCCTTCCAAAGACCGAAAAGTGACATTAAAATTTTATAAGCAAAAGCAATTCCAAGACCGTAAAAAACTTTTTGTGCAAGTTTACCACCTTTTTCACCAGCAATAAGAACGTCAGCGCAAGCGGTTCCTTCTGGAAATGGTAGTTTGCCATGTTCTTTAACAATAATTGAACGGCGTAATGGAATCATAAAAAGAACGCCCAAAATTCCGCCAACAAGTGCTAAAACAAAAATTTGGAAATATTGGAAATATTCTGCTCCACCTGGTAAAAATAGAAGTGCGGGAATTGTGAAAACTACACCAGCAGCAACAGATTCACCAGCAGAACCAATTGTTTGAACCATATTGTTTTCCAATATAGTACCTTTTCCAAATTTTTTAATAACTGAAATTGAAAGTACAGCAATAGGAATTGAAGCACTAACTGTTAATCCAACTTTAAGTCCAAGATAGACAGTAGCTGCTCCAAAAATTATTCCAAATATTGCACCAAGAATTATTGCTTTTGGAGTAAACTCTGGAATAAAATCGTTTGCAGAAATGTAAGGTTTGAAGTTTACATTGTTATCTACGCTCATAATACCTCGTTATTTATAGTATAAAAAGAAATTTGACATGGAATATTTTGATATAACTTAATATATGCAAGTAATAAATTGAAACACATATATTTTTTTACTAATAATGTACTTGCTTTTGTGCTTGAATAATTGAAAATTTTAATATTTTTTGTCCCAAATCTGGAACGTTTATTATTGCAATATATAAACCAGACGCTATTTTATTTCCATATTCGTTTTTAAGATTCCAACGTAATGAAGCAGACAAATCATTTTTGTCCAACAATTTAATTAATACACCGCTTAATGAATAAATTTTAATATTTACTTTTTCTGGAAGGTTTGAAAATGTAACAAATGGTTCATCGTTTGCAAAACCAAAACTATTGCTCAGTGGATTGTATGCAAATAGCGGATTTGGATAAACATTTATTTTATCAAATTGAGCTTTCTTTTCATCTTTGGATTTTTCTGTTTTGACTCTAAAATAATATTTATCATTTTCCGTTAAAACATGCGAAGGTGTAATTGTAAGCTTTCCAGTTGGATTAAAATCTATTTGATGAAATGGTGTTGTAAATCCCGCAATATACATTGCGTTAAACCACGGACTGCGTGCAATTGCTTTAATTGAATCTGTAATATTTGGGCCGCTAGCATTTAACAAATATCCATTTGCAACATCTGCAACTCTGCTGGAAGTTCCCGTCTGAGCAACCAATTGTGAAATGTCTTCGCTATAAGGAGTGTTAAAAACTATCAAATATTCTTTTGTAGCGGTAATACTAGTACTTGGATTCCATTTTCCATCTGGAAACTTTAGTGTATCAAGTGCAAAACCATTTTCCAAAAAGCCAAGTTGCATTTTTGTTTCATTTCCAAATTTATCAATTGCATAAGCCGATACTGGAATTTTTACAAATCCAGAATCTACATTATCTGTTCCTTTCCAAGGATATCTCACTAAAGTTCTAACGTATCGTAAAGCTTTGCTCGAATCGCCAAAACGCAATTCTACAGTTGATAAATCTTCAATTGAAATTGCCATTGATTGCTTTAACGATATTGCAAAAACTTTTTGCGATTCTTTTATATCAGAACCAACATAAAAAACTCCAGTATTTCTATCATCAAATTCGGTAAACCACTTTTCAGTTCCAGAAAACTCAGTTTTGACTCTTCCAGGTTCAATCCAATCTATATCAAGTACAAATCCGTCACGCATGTCGTTAACATTGCCCAAATAATCATTTTGCAGAAAAATACGATTTAACTCTTTTCCGCTTGAAACATTTGTTAAAATAGCTTTCAAAGAATAAGTTTCTTCCCAAGGCAGACGCTGAAAGCCAACTTCGTATAGATCATCTTTTACAGATTCTTGTTCATAAATTGAATAGGATATTTTTGCCTCCGAAATACCTTCTTTATGCTCGACTAAAACTCCTTTGAAATAGGAATCATTTTGGTTTTCGCCAATTACAATACCTAAATTTCCTTTATCATCATTTAAAATAACTGGCTCATTTTCCAAGTATCCGAAAATTACATTTCCTGGTATTAAATATGACCTATCAATTCCATATTTCACCATTTTTGAATTATCGAAACCAAATGGAGTGATTGAGAAATAATATGGTTTCCCTTTTCTTAAAGATTCATTGTTAAATGGATCCCAAGTAATTTTATGCAAATTTTTATTTTCTGACAATTCCACAACTGGAGTTTCGTCAGCAATAATTGTACTAATTGTTAAATCATTTTCATCTTCTATTAAAAGGTTTTTAATTGAGCTGTATTTGTAGGTAGCTATCAATTTTTTGTTAGGCTGATTATTAATTGTTTCGCTAGTTGAGGATGAGTTGAACATGTAAATATTATACCCTTGAAAATCAATATTATACCCATAACCGATATTTGAAAATCCACGTTGTGGAGATGTATCAAAAAGGATTTCTATTGAATTATCATTAGTTATTGTTGTTGGGTTTACTTCTGGATAAGATTGTGGTTTATCAAAAAAGTTATATTTAATCTCTCTTCCATTAGTAATTGCTTCTTTCATTGCTTCAGTTGGCTCTTCGTTAACTCCAAGCACAAATGCAAAAATAATGTCGATTGGTTTTTTCTCTTCAAGATTAAATGTTCCAGACGTAATTAAAAAGGCTTTATCACTTCCACGAGTGTTTATCCAACCTTTTTGCATAATTATATTTCCAGAATATATAAACGCTTTGTTAATATTGTTGCAATCAATATTATTTACAATTCCATCAAATGAATTACAAGGTTCTGGATTATTTTCACCCAACATTACTTTTCTTATCAAATCTGTCGAAAAAGGTTGATAAATTTGAGTTGGGAAATAGGCTTCTTTTGTATTAACAGTTGCAACAATATTGGCATTTTTTTTGCTATTAATTTTTTGTTGATTAAGGTTTTCACCTTCCAAAATGTATGCAGTTTGACTCAAATTACTATTACTAATTGGTCCTTGCATCATTGTTGTAGTAAGAGCAATTTGATTTTCTTTGTTTGCAAAATCTCTGTATGGAGAATAAGCTAAAATCATATTATTTGTTTCATCAGAAGCTAAAAAATCATTTCGATAATATCCCAAATCTGTATCAGTTGCCAAAGAAAAATTTACGTCATACAATATTGGTGAAACTTTTCCAGTATTTTCGATTGAATATTTAATAAAAACTACTTTTTCCAAATTTGGATTATTTGAGTAGCCCCAAACGGTTTGTCTAATGTTTATTCCAAGTGGTTCAGTACCTTCAATTCTTCTTTCATTGGTAGGAACTCCATCATTAAAAGCTGACCAAGCCATAACATCGCCATATTGTGCTGGTCTATCCTCGTTTTCATCCCAAATTCCATTTCCGTTTTTATCAATTGGTAAATAAACTCCATCTTTGTCGCCATCATAAAACTCTGCACCGAGTTTAACTGCATTTTTCCAATTTTGCCATTCAGAACCAAAAGGAATTGAATTAACCGAATTTGTGTAAACTCCAAGCGAATCATCAGGATTTTCGACAGTACCTTTTACATAATCAAGAATTTTGCGAGTAATTTCAACACCATTTGACCATAATTTATAATTTTGATCATATCCACTAAGAAAAAAACCAGAGGAATACAGAAACGACATAGTGTCAATTATTCCAGCTTTTCTAGTTGGATTTTTTATTTGATTTCCAATCTGCCCAGCTTCATAAATTGGCAAAGTGATTCGGTTAAATTTTATTCCATCAGTTTCTGCGGTAGTTTTATTCTTCTCTTTATCATTTTTGGGGGATGCAACAATATTTGCAGAAAGCAAAACAATGAAAAGGAATATAATATGTAATTTATTAAGCATAATTTTAATTGATAATTGGATAATTTCTAATATCTGATTCACGGAAACTTTGTTCAAATTTGTTGAGCAACAATTTGTTATAAATCATACTTACTGCACCAAAATGAATTGATTTAGCATTATATCCCAACAAACGAAGATACGCAGTAATAAATAAACTTTTTTGTCCATTAAACGAATAGCTAAAAATAGTTTTATCAATCGGGAGTGTCAACAAATTTGTAGACGCTTTAAAATCAGTTTGAGCTAAATATAAAACAGAACTTATCGGATGCCCACCCCAAGTACCTGGAGGAGAAATATCTTTGAAATATCTTTTTACGTCATATAAATCTCTATCATCGTAACACATAACAAAAGAATCGACAAAAATTGAATATCGTAGCGAGTAAGTTGCATCAACTTGTTGAATTGTTGCAATTGCATTTAAATATTCATCTTCGGTAAGCATTTTCTTTATTCTATTTTTAGCAAACTGTTCGGTTGTTTTTGAATTATCAATTTCAATACTTGGAATTTTATTTTCTTTTTTAGGTTTAGGATAGTATCCTGTTTCATACATAAACCACCATTCAGAATCACCACGTGCATTTATCCACACATCCGCAAATTGAATATTCCATTGTGCCATTCCAAAATTAAGCGAAAATACATTTGTAAATCCATATAACCTCAGCAAAGAAGTTGCATAAGCTGCTTTTTGTCCGCTTTCGCTAATTATAATTATTTTTGCTTCCATATTTACATTGTTAAATTCCAATGAATCAATTAATTGTTCAATTCCAAAATTACGCGCACCTTCAATGTGTCCGCTTTGGAATTGACTTGGTGTACGAATATCCATCAAAAGATAATCTGATAAATTACTATAAGCGTCATCAACTGAAATTATTGCTGGATTTTTACTCGAATTTATATAATCGCCATGCGTTTCCAAATAAGAAATTAAATCGGCAGAAGTGTAGTATTTAATTTCAACTGGTTCATTAATATCTTCCATGCAACCTGTAAAAATTAGCGAGGAAATTATTAAAGCAATTAGGGTAATATTTAATTTAATTATTTTCAATTTATTTGTATCGGAATTACCGTTTTAGTATAGCCCATAAACAATCCAATGGTATTTTTACCAGAAACGTTCCAAAAAACCGAACCACCGCCTTCGCTAAAAATATTTTCAATCGGTTTATTGTTCTCGCGAGTTGAAAAATAGTCCTTATATGGTTCATCAAATGAATATAAAATTATTTCAACTTTATATTTTTCTGGATTTTCAAAATACACAATTGGAATATTTGAGGTTCTGACTTCGATAGTATTTAATGTATCTGCCAGTTTGCTTGTAACCTCGTAAAATATTGAATCAACATAACTTTCATAATTACTATCAAGTGATTTAATTGAATATTTTGCCGCATAAACTGATCTGGGATTTGGAACCACAACACATTTCAAATATTCACCTTCCAATTTTGCTTCTGCAATTATTGGCTCTTTTGGAATTGTAGTAACTGAATAAATTCTTTTGCCTTCAAATTCTGCAAACAATTCGTATTTAATTCCTTGAATTACATAAAGGTTATTAACTGGCGAATAAATTCCATCTTTTTCATGTTTTAAAGTGAAAATTCCTTGTGTTTCTGACCAAATATATGCTGTAACTTCTTTTAATGCAACATCTTCACGAGTTAAATTTAATTCAATAGGAAAACTTTTTGTGAACGATATTTTTACTGAAGATGAATCTCCTATTAACCTTCCACTAACCACATTAAATTCTTGAAATGGAATATCACTTTCAATTACATCAATTTGTTCACAATTTAAAAGCACAAAAAAAGGTAAAAACAACAGTATGTATTTTAGAATTTTCATATTAAAATTTTACCGCAAATCCAAAAGTTGGGAAAAATGGCATTAATGTAATTTGATTTAGTTTTGGTGTACTTGTGTAATCAAATTCATTTTTTTTAGCATCAAAATCGTAAGCAATATATTGAGCAAAAGCGTTACTTTGATTATATAAATTGTAAATATTTATAAAAAAATCTGTTGGAAGTGAAAACATTGTTGTAGAATATTTAATATTTAAATCCATTTTGTGATAATCGGGCAAATTATACTCATTTCGTGAGGAATAATTCACATTTTGGTTTTCAATTCCATCAATTTCACTATTTGTAAAATAATATTTGCCAGTTGGCATTGTCATTCCAGAACCAGTTGAGTAGCTCCAAGTTATTCCAAGACTAAGATTTTTCATAATTTCGTATGTCATAACAAATGAAATATCGTGTAATCTGTCATATTGTGGAGGAAAAATTTTTCCAGCATTTAACTCGGTAAATAACCTTTTTGTCCACGAAATAGTGTAACCCAGCCAACCAGAAATTTTTCCAGCACGCTTATTTAAGAAAAATTCAACTCCGTAAGCTTCGCCAATTCCTTTTGTAAAATTATTTTCAATTGGATTTTTAACTGAATAATATGGCATATCTCTAAATTCGTAAATGTTCTCAAAATCCTTATAATAAGCTTCAACCGAAAATAAATAGATTTTTTTATCAAAATAAATATCAAAACCCGCTACACTTTGTCGCGAAAAAGAAGGTTTAATCTTACCAGTTGAAGGATACCACAAATCGGTTGGCATGCGAATATCATTTCGCAAAATTAAATGCAAAAATTGATGTGCTTCTGCGTAAGCGCCTTTTAGCAAAAAATTATCAGAAAAAGCGATTGACATTGAAAGCCGTGGTTCAAATTTAACATCGCTCAAATTGGAAAATTTGTAAATTCTAACACCAAAGTTTGTATTTAAAAATCCAAAAGGTTGCCATTGACTTTGCAAAAAATAAGCTATTTCAAATGAATTGTGGTTTTCAAAATGGTCTGGCGATGTTTCTAAAACTGAGTGATAAACAACCCAATTTACTAATTGATATTTATGAAAAATAAATTCGTACCCACTTTTAATTGTAAATTCATCCGAAATGGTTAAATCGACATCTTGCTTTACCGATATATCTTGTAAATCAGATGAAGAGAAATAATCAGATTCGATGCTATTTGTAAGATCATTTAATGACGAAGTAAACTTATATTTAATGAACGAAAGGTTAGAACGAAGAATATATGAATTCTCATTCATTGTTAACCAATTTGCGCTTAAATTCATATTTGACCAATTTGTTTTATAATCAAAGCCCAAATTTACTGGCGGACTGTAAATATTATCTTTGTTATACATAAAATTTATGGCAATATTCTGCTCTTTCGAAAATTTGTAATTTAATTTTGTGCTCATATCAAAAAAATTGTTTCTCGGTGTTACACTTTCCTTTTGGAATATTTCTTGAAGTTGGTCGTAATACATAATTCTTGATGAAACTATGTAAGTAAGCTTAGCCGTAATTGGACCTTCCAAAGTTGCATGAGACATAATAGTTCCAATTCCAATAACGCCTTTTTCACGCTCATTTGTTCCTTCGCGGAGTTTAACATCCAAAACGCTGGAAAGTCTTCCACCATATTCTGCTGGAAATGCACCTTTTATTAATTTTACATCATTTAAAGCATAAGTGTTAAAAGTGCTTGCAATATTTCCAAGATGCGAAGGATTGTAAAGCATTGTTCCATCAACTAAAGTTAAATTTTGGTCGGGCGAACCGCCGCGGACGTATATTCCGCTTGACATTTCGGAAGCAACTTTTACTCCAGGCAATAATTGTAGTGACTTAAAAACATCAATTTCGCCACTTAAAGATGGCAGCATATTTAGCATTTTAGGAGAAATATCAACAGCACTTATAATTTCTTCAGTCTCTTTTGTATCGCGGACAATAACTTCTTCAATTTGAACAGCAGCGGAAGTTAAAAAAACATTTAATTCGAGTGCTCCACTGGTTTTGGATATATCAACATACTCAACTTTTTCTTTATAACCCATATTTCTAAAAGTGACTTTATATTTCCCTATAGGCAATCTTGAAGTAACAAATTGCCCATCCAAACCAGTTGCTGCACCTGTTTGGAATAAATCATTAAATTGGACATCTTTAGTAATTATTATATTTGCGCCTATAATTCCATTTTTAGTTTCGGAATCAAATACATACCCAGTTATTTTCATTCCACCATTTTGTGAATAGATTATTGTGGCAAAAAATATAGATACAAAAAAAGAAATTATTTTTATTTTGTTGGACAATTTATCAGCTAATTTTAAAATAAGTAAAAAGCAAAGATATAGAAATGACTGCTAAATTATAGGAAATAATTTATCCAATACAGTATATAAAAAGTTTTGTGTAAATGGCAAAAATCATTGAAACGAAGGTTGGCGAAAGTCGAGCAAAGCTTCATTGATTTTAATTAAAAAACATTAACTTAGTTATTAACTACTTATGTGAGATTATTGATGAAACTATCAAAATCAACTAAAGAGAAGTTACTAAAAATATGACCCTTTTTCTAAACAACAATGCTCTAACAAAAATGCTTTAACTAGCTTATAGAGATATATCAAAAAAATGGACTATGCCTATTAGAGATTGGGCTTTCATTTTTTCACAATTTTCCATTATATTTGATAAACGGCTAAAGCCGTTTATCAAATAAGCATTCTGCCATTTACACAAAATATGATACACTTTCAAGAATTCGCATTTTTCTTGATTTTGATTGTTCGCCACATATCTTTCATCGTTTTTTTATTTAATTCTTTTATAGCTATCCCTTCAATTTCATCACCATTTTTTAATTTTAATTTGGCAATAATATTAGCTGGAATTAAGGTGTCCTCAAGAAAACCAAAATCCTTTTTGTCTGCAATCCTTAAATGCCCTTTGGAAGATTTAATAAATTCATTGTTTAATTGTTCTTGGATATTTTCTAAATTGTGCGCATTATATTTTAACTCACCATTTATTGTATCCTCGCTTATTTTTACTTTTACAAAATCACCAATTGCAATTTTACTTTTACTCTTATTTATAAACCTTGCTGTTTTATTTAATCCAAAATAAATAAACACCCAATTTTTTTCTGCGTAAATTCCAGAAACAATGCCACGATATTCTGGGAAGTTGTTTAAATAAATATCATCAGCCTTACTTGCCATTTCTCTGTAATATTCAAATATTTTTTTATCGGATGTTGTTGAATACCAATCCTTATTTTGTAGACTTAATATTTCGTTAGTTAGTTTAAATTTATTTTCTTTCCTAGTTCGGCTTATATTTTCAATTTCAGCTTTCGCTTTACCATATTCTTCTAACTCTACAAATAGGCTTACAAGTTCGTTCCTCAAACCCAACAACATTATTTCATCTTTCCCTAAAAGCATCCCTTTTGCAAAGCATGCTAGTGCTTTCGATTTATCTTCCTTCAAAAATGTTTCACCTAGTATTGACCAAATCCAGAATTGATTTTGTTGTTTAATTAAAACCTTCAAAACCCTTTCGCGAGCTTCAGACTCTTTGTTTAAAAGTAGTAACATTTTTCCAATGTGGTGCATTAACCATATTTCATTAGGAAATAATTCTGACATTTTTTCAAGTTTTGGAAGTAGCCAATTAATCCAAAGTTCTTTGTCGCGCCCATTAAAATTTCCAATTATTTTTGCAAGCTTTAAGTGAACACTCACCACCAGACTTCTATATGTTTTGTCATTGGTTTTCTTCTCCTCAAAATCTGATTTTTGAAAACCATCCAAGCCAATTATTTTTGAAAATTGTAAGAACCAAATTGATTTTGCATCTGCTATTTTATTCAATATCCAAAATACTGAGGAATACAGAATTGATTGTTTTTCAATTTTGATATTCATCAACACATTTACCAATGCTGGTATTTCATTTTTATATCTATTCAATAAAGCATTATCAGAAACTAAAAATTTTAGAGTTTTGTAAGCATTCCAACCAATTGAATTATACGCCATTTGTGATTCAATTTGATATTGCGCCATCTCGGTAACGCCTTCAATGGATTTAGGGATATCATTCGTTTCCAAATTAGATTTAACCATTTTGTGTATTAACCAAAAATAATTTCCTTTTAATTTTTCATTATTTGGATTAAGCTTAATCTCATTTCTTATCGATATTATTTGTTCGGTTTCAGTCATTGGCTAAGTAAAAGTTAATTTGTGAAATACATTTATCTGCAAAAGATTTATTGCTGCAATTATTAAGTATAGGCGAACTTTTGCTAAACATATCTTTATCGTTGTAGTAAAATATTAAATCGCAAAATTCTGTTAGACTACTAAATTGGTAGTTTTCGGCATAATTATTATGTTTCAATTTTGAAATTTTTATTCCAGTTTGCTTAAAACCATTTTCTATTATATTGTGGAATTCCTTTAAGAATGGTTTTGGGAAATTATAATCTATACTTTCTTGTATGGTAGAGACTACTTTTACATTGGCTAATAATTCTAATAAATTATCACTTACTTTTTTTGAAGAAGAATCAATTATGTTTTTTATCAGATTCCCTTTTTTGTTGTATAAAAAATCAACAGTGCAATAATCATCCCCACTTGTAAATTGGTAACGTTCTCTCCAATTAAGTGGTTTTACACTTTCAATTAGAAAAGTTGAATCTAAAATGTTTTTGCTAACTACTAAGTACAAATTTTTAGGCAAACCAGAATTTATGCTCTCTGGCACGTCAACATTAAATGAAGTATTTTCTTCCATGTCAAAGTCGGCGCTATTATTTGTAACACTTCCAGTTATAAGGTTACTCCATGAACTTATTGACGGCGCATTTAAGTATAACAATTCCCTTTTTGCTCTAGTTATTGCTGTATAAGACCACCTAAAATATTTTTGATTATTTATTGAACCATTGCTAGAAAAATCGACATAAACATTATCCCATTCACCACCCTGAGCTTTGTGACATGTAATTGCATATCCAAATTTAACTTGTAGAGCATTGTAGTACTCATTTTCTTTCATTTCCTTTATGTACTTCTCTTTTTGAAGAATATATTTTTTGAGGTCATTTTTCAACAACCATTTGGAGGGAAATTTAGTATTTGCTTTTTGAGCAGCCAAAACCCTTATTGCTACTAACTCATCTCTTGATAAGGATCTTTCTGGTGACCATATTAAATTTTCTAATATCATCACATCCATTATGGAAACTACTTTTTCGCTTGAAGTTACCGCCACTTTAAGTTTTCTAAATGATAGTACAGTAGCTTCTTCACGCCCCCTTAGTTTTATTGAATGTTTTTCAGATTCTCCGGAAATTTCAACAATATCTACAAAATCCCCATTTAATAAATGGTGTCTGTAGTTGTTAGCAACCACAATAAGCCTATCCCCAGCAATAATATCTTTTTCGTTATATCGCTTACCACGCAAAGCTATATTGTAATCCAAAGCTTTTTTATTACTGTTAGTTATAACAATTTTCTCAGATTTGTCATTCATCCAATTATTATATAATGAATTACTAACATCTCTAACATCTTTCATCTGTTTTATTAGAAAGTGATTAAATTCCTTTTTCTCAATACTCTCTCTAATATTTGTTGCCGTTTCCAATATCCCACTTTTTTCACCCTGCCTTAAAACTTCGGTTAGTGTGAATTCTTCACATCTTAGTTTATATTTTTCAGCTAAATGTTCAACCGAAAGGGCTTGTGAAATATTACTTTCGATAGGTGGTAATTGAGCTGTATCTCCAATAAAAATTAATTTTCTTTTTAAACTTGGAATTTTAACCTTGCTTGTATAACCTACATAATTGAATAAATCCTCCAATACTTTGCCACTGCCAAATCTTACAAATTCTTCATCACTTCCCTTTGTGTCCGAAACCATTGATGCTTCGTCAATTAAATAAACAGCAGAAATATCATCAGTATTATTAGAAATATCAAAATTCCAAATAACTTCGTCACACTCTTCTTCATCACCTAATTGAGCGTTCCTTAATGAATAAATTAAGGAATGAATTGTTGAAGCATCCTGTTCAGTTCTTTCTTTGAGCATACGAGCAGCCCTTCCCGTTGGTGCAGCTAAATAATACTGTCTGCTGTTGGAACCTAAATATTTAACAATTTCTCTAATTAAAAAAGTTTTTCCGGTACCCGCATAGCCTTTAAGAATAAATATTTCTTTTTCATCACTTTCCAAAAAAGATTTAATATTTAGAGTGGCGATATTTTGGTTGTCTGTTAATTGCATTTTAATAGTTTTTATTCACTGGACGCTTTGAGAAATATAATAAAAGCAAGCTACCAATTAGTATTCCCAAACCAAGAAATATTAAGTGCATAAATGCGGTTGTTACCATAGCAATTGAAATTCCAATTGCTATGGTTAGTGAAAGCCATTTGGGAGCTCTTCTAAAAAGAAACAAATCTAATGAGTATATTATTATTGCTGCAAAAAACAAAATCCCTAAAAACAAATGCATACTTTCTCCTTTTATTTATAAGAGAAACATCTTTTCTCTTTTTCTTAATATTAGATATTTTTAATAGCAAGTTCGGCAAAGCCGAACTATTGAAAGGTATATTTAAATAAGTTATTTAGTTGGCTTTTGGTGATCATCTTTATTCCCAGAGAAAAATCGACTAATTACTCCACCAATTATTATTAAACCATAAATTACACCAACTGATATTGCTACTCCAAAGATTTCCATAATTCCTCTTTTTTAATTTAATAAATAATTATTTTCGTTTTTTAAGTGTTACTTAAAATTTCCATTTTATCGTAAAAGTTTAATAATCTTAATTAAATTGAAAATTACTCCCATTGAATTAGCTCCATTTTATTTCCAGATATCATCATTTACATTTTTTATAATAAAGACACTAAATTGTACTTTAGCTTTAGCGATGATTGACCCTTAAAAAATCTTTTGCTTTATTATGGTGCTCTTCCTTAATAAAGCCAGATAAACTATTTATTGCTGCAAATAAAACAGCCGCATCATCTGTGTAACCAGCTATTGGGATTACATCTGGTATAGCATCAAAAGGGAATATAAAATAACCCAATGCACCAACAATTATCACTTTTACCCAAATTGGTGTTTCATTATCCAACAATGCAAAATAAAGTGCTAATGCATCTTCAGCAAAAGGAATTTTACCAACTGTTTTCTTAATTTTTGTTGAAAAATCTGCATTGTTAAAATATTTTGAGTATTGGTTGTTCATAATTCTATTCCTTTAATTGTTTTTGTTTTATATTCTATTAGAGATGCACACTTAAATTATTTCCAAATAAAATATTATTTTTCTTATGCTTTGTTCTTCTTGAATAGCTATTAATTGATTTCTCAATCTTTGGCGCCCTAGTACTTATAGGAATTCTCAATTTTATTTTTCTTTGTTTGTTTTTCATTATTCTTATAACTCTGGTTAATTTTTATATAATTAATTAGACATAGTCCGTTTTAACAAACTATGTCTAATTTAATATTTTTAGAACTCAAGCCACATAATTCACCTCCTTCCATTTTGCATTATTTATTATCATTTTTACAATTTCCTTCAATATTATCTCGTTGTTTTAATCGAACCAACTTTTAACCCAACTACCTATACTGCTGCCACCAAGTCCTCCGGCAATACCGAAGACTACTGCCCCAATAGCAGTTCCGACTCCAGGAAATATTGCTGTACCAAGAGCAGCTCCACCATAAGCACCACCTAATGCACCACTGGTTCCACCTACATTTTCGGCAGTTTTACCCAAATATTCGCTTCCATCAATATCGCCATTAATTAACTTAATTGTATGAAGCCCTTGATCAACAATTCCAAAAGCCACAGCAGTTCCTACATTTGAGCCGGCAATTTTTTTAAGTGATTCTTTGCCAACTCTCTTTGCTATCTGTTTTCCGCCTTCTTTTATAGTTAATGCAACACCGGTTTTAATTGCTGCAGAGCTACCAGAAACGACTACGTCTTTTACTACTTCTGTTGCAAATTCAGCTCCACATATCTCGCTTTTAGCCAATCTCTTTCCATTTAATACAACACTTACTATTCCAGTTAAAGAGCCACCTACTATTGCCGATTGTTTGCTTTGCCCGTGAATGTCTTTTAAGTTGTTTATAAATATATCCTTATTAGGTAGTTTTACACCAACATTGTCAGCAATTCTAGTTGTTGTCTTGGATGAAATTTTGGATGATGTCATCTTTTTGCCAACACCTTTAACTGATTTATTATATAGCTCTACAGTTTCATCGGTACCAACTAACTTAGCATTTTGATATTGTTTAGTTTTAATTTTTTTATTTAAATCACTTATTGAACTTGAGTTAACCAAATCTTTTGCTTGAATTCTTTCAACTACTTTTCCATTTTTTAATGTAACAATATCTGCAGATTTTGCAGTTGTGGATTTTGTTAAACTACTTATTTTACCTTTGCTAATATTTTCTAATGATATATTTTTTGAATCCCTAATTACAATTTCGTGAATAGTGCCTTTTATCTGAATGTTTTCACCAACTCTTTTCTTAGCTTCTACACCTACATAATCCAAGTAAGTTTCCTTTGAAATGCAAATTACATCTTTTCTTTTATCTGATTTTTTCTTGCTATTTGTCATTTTTACATTTCCTATTTATTAAATTTTTACACTCATTTACTTATTAGAGAAACAACATCTTACATTTTCCAAAATTATTTTAATACATACTAATCATCAAAGAATTTTTCTTTTATAATGTTTATTGGGCAATATACTTGAAGATTATCTGCGGTATCCTTAATATTTCCCAAAACTTCCGAAACTGAATGCAAACCGACA
>Ga0210039_1000928_pt1 | contig 29215 bp, 28 predicted proteins | sample CryGeyCG2114_250_3_FD_185460 | JGI IMG/M metagenome (GOLD analysis project Ga0210039, IMG submission 185460) | Groundwater microbial communities from aquifer - Crystal Geyser CG17_big_fil_post_rev_8/21/14_2.50 (SPAdes) (version 2) | ecosystem: Environmental > Aquatic > Deep subsurface >...
CGAGCTCCGGGAAATGCTTTTTCAGCGCAGCCACCACACGGGGCACGAGGCCGTTCGGATTGAAGGCTTCACGTGCGTCCAGACTTTTCAGCGGCGCATCGATCACCGGAAACAGTGCCATCACCGGGATACCCAGCTTGACGCATTGCTCGGCATCTTTCAGCAACAGGTCAAGGGTCTTGCGCTGCACCCCCGGCATGGACTTGACATCCTCCACCCGGTTTGCCCCTTCGAGCACGAAGACTGGGTAGATAAAATCTGCCGAAGTGAGTATGTGCTCTCGCATCAAGTCACGCGAAAACGGGTCGTTGCGCATCCGGCGCATGCGTGAGTGAGGGTATTGTCCGAGTATTTGCATGACGATTCCCAACAAATTAGTAAAGTAATGGAACTATTTTCGCACAGACCCGTCAGAGCGGGTGAGTAGCGAGAGCTGCTTCCCGTTTCTCCTCCCTGAGCGGGCGTCTTTACCTCGTAAAGACTTTTGCCCCTGAATCTATCCCCTTTGATTCAGGGGCATTTTTTTTCGCTCTCACCCAAGCTACTGCGCGGACACATCGCAGCGTCGCGTGGTTGCTCATTCCTCGCCTATCAATACGATAGGTCTCCTCATTCGCTGCGCGGCTCCTTGCGCTTCGCCCTGCTCGCTACGCTTCTATGAGTCCGAAACCACTCCGAATGTCAGGCAAGCCAACTGGCGATCACCGCCTCGGCTTCATCCATCCCGACTTTTTTCAGGCTGGAAAAAAGTTGGGCCGAACAGTGCGAGAAATGTTCACCGAGAAACTCATTCACTTCGCGCAGGGTCTTGGTTGCCTGTTGCCGGCTCAACTTGTCGGATTTGGTCAGCAGGATGTGCACCGGTTTGCCGGTCGGGGCGAACCAGTCCAGCATGCCCTGATCGCGCTCGGTCAGCGGGTGGCGCGCATCCATGATGACCACCAATCCGCACAGTTCAGCCCGCGTTTGCAGGTACTGACTCAAAAGATGTTCCCAGTGCGCCTGCACATCCGGTGGCACTTTGGCGTAGCCGTAACCGGGCAGGTCCACCAGAAAGCGGTTATCGCCCAAGTCGAAATAATTGAGGTGTTGGGTGCGCCCCGGCGTCTTGCTGGTAAACGCCAGCCGGGTATGGTTGGCCAGGGTATTGATGGCGCTCGACTTGCCCGCATTGGAGCGGCCGACAAACGCCACTTCCTTGCCGCCGTGCAGCGGCAGGTCCTTGATGTGGTTGACCGTGGTGAAGAAGGTCGCTTTGGAGAACAGTCCCATCACTTCCAGGCCGCAAAAATCTTGTCCGCCGCCGCAATCGTAGCGGCGATGTCCGCTTCGGTATGCGCGGCCGAGACAAAACCCGCCTCGAACGCCGACGGCGCAAGATAGTGACCCGCGTCCAGCATGGCGTGGAAGAAGCGATTGAAGGCCTCCTTGTCGCACTGCATCACTTCGGCATAGCTGGTCGGCGGTGTGCTCCTGAAATACAGGCCGAACATGCCGCCGACGGACTGCGCGCAAAAGGCGATGCCATGTTTTTTCGCCGCCGCGGTGAGCCCTTCGGTGAGCTGCTTGGCGCGTTGCGCCAAGTGCTCGTGGAAGCCGGGCGCCTGGATCAATTTCAGGGTGGTCAGACCCGCCGCCACCGCCACCGGGTTGCCGGACAGGGTGCCGGCCTGATACACCGCACCGAGCGGGGCGAGGCACTGCATGATGTCGCGCCGTCCGCCGAACGCGGCGGCGGGCAAGCCGCCACCCATTACCTTGCCCAGCGTCACCAGGTCGGGCTTGATACCGTAATAGCCCTGTGCGCCCTGCAGGCTGACACGGAAACCGGTCATCACTTCGTCCAGGATCAGCACTGCGCCGTATTGCGTGCAGAGCGAACGCATCGCATCAAGGAATTCGCGTTTCGGTGCGACCAGATTCATGTTGCCTGCCACCACTTCAACGATCACGGCGGCGATCTCATGCCCCCTCTCGGCAAAACATTTTTCCAGGCTGGCGGCATCGTTGTAGTCCAGCACTGTGGTGAGTTGGGCGATTTCGGCCGGTACGCCGGAGGAACTCGGCTGGCCGAAGGTGAGCAAGCCGGAACCGGCTTTCACCAGCAAGCCATCGGAATGGCCGTGATAACAGCCCTCGAATTTGACGATGCGCGAACGCCCGGTGAACCCGCGCGCCAGACGAATCGCGCTCATCGTCGCCTCGGTGCCGGAGCTGACCAGGCGCACCATCTCCAGGCTCGGCAAGAGCGTGCATAACAGGTTCGCCAGATCCAGCTCACCCGCCGTCGGCGCGCCGAAACCCAAGCCCTGCGCGGCAGCATCCTGCACCGCCTTGACCACTTCAGGGTGGCAGTGGCCGACGATCATCGGCCCCCACGAGCCGACATAATCGGTATATTTTTTGCCGTCCGCATCCCACACGAACGCGCCCTGGCCGCGCTGAAAGAACAGCGGCGTGCCGCCGACCGAACGGAATGCGCGCACCGGCGAGTTGACGCCGCCGGGGATGACTTTTTGTGACGCGGTAAAGAGCTCTTCGTTGTGTGAGGTCATGCTGATGTCCTGACGAATAAAGTTGAAAAATCCCGTGCCGCCTGTTCGATGTCCGGCGCGTTCCACAGCGCCGAGATGACCGCCAGCGCATCGGCGCCCGCCGCAATCAGAGCCGCGCCGTTCTGCAATGTGATGCCGCCGATGGCGACGATGGGCACGCATAATTCGCGCCGCGCCGCCTGCAACATCGACACTTCCGCTTGCACCGCGCCGGGTTTGACCGCAGACGCAAAAAAAGCGCCGAATGCCACATAGTCCGCACCTTGTCGCACTGCCTCGAACGCCAGCGGCGCGCGATTATAGCAAGACACCCCGACAATCTTTGCCTCGCCAAGCAACGCTCTGGCGGCGGCAATACCGCCATCTTCACCGCCCAGATGCACACCGTCCGCCCCGACCTGCGCCGCCAGACGCGCGTCATCATTCACGATGAAGGTGGCGCCGAATTCGCGTGTCAGTTGGCGCAGGGCATGGGCTTGTTGCAAGCGCAGAACAGAATCGGCGGATTTGTTGCGGTACTGCAAGACCTGCGCGCCGCCCTGCAAGGCCTGTCTGACTTTGTCCAGAAGGGCAATGGTATGCGGCTCGTCCGGCGTGATGGCATACAGCCCTTCAATGGCGCGTTTCTTCACTGCGCTCTTCGTCCTCGTCGCCGCGTCCCCAGAACAGGCGATCCGGAATATGCTGTCCCATGCCGGGGCGGAAACCGTATTTCAGCGCTTCCCAGGTGTATTCCTGCGCCTCGCGCACCGCCTCTTCCATCGACAATCCATTGGCGAGCAAAGCCGCGATGGCCGAGGACAGCGTACAGCCGGAGCCATGATAAATGCCGGGCAGGCGCGGCCAGGTATCGCTGCGCAACAGACCGCCCTCGCCGTAGAGCGTGTTGATGACCTTGGGGGTATTTTCGTGGGTGCCGGTGATCAGCACATATTCGCAGCCGAGTTGCAGGATGCGTTTGGCGCTCTCGGCCAGATTCGGATCGTCCGCCTCGTTGTTCTCGTCCACGATCAGGCGTCGCGCTTCCATGCTGTTTGGCGTAAGCAGGGTCGTCTGTGGCAGCAACAGTTCGCGCAAGGCGTCCAGCATATCCTCGTTCGCCAGCTCGTCGCCGCGTCCGGAAGCCAGCACCGGATCGAACACCAGCGGCACATCGGGATAATCGGAGATCACTTCGGCAATCGCCGCGATGTTTTCCACGCTGCCCAACAGACCGATTTTGAATGCGGCGACCGGCATATCCTCCAGCACGGAGCGCGCCTGATCAACGACCCAGTCGGCATCCACCGCCTGCACGTCTTCCACGCCGCTGGTGTCCTGTACCGTGATCGCGGTCACCACCGACAAGGGGTGGCAACCCATGCTGGCGATGGTCAGAATATCGGCCTGGATGCCGGCGCCACCGCTAGGATCGGTGGCGGCAAAGGTCAAAACAATGGGTGGGATGTCAGACATGATGAATTGCCGCAGGCATTGTGGTACGGGGATGGGATTCTAACCGAAACTAGACTGCACCGCGCTCGTTCAGCAAGTTGGCGATGCGGGTGAATTCAGCCACCCCCAGATTCTCCGCGCGCAACTGCGCATCGATACCGAGCCGGGCAAAATCGGCTTCGGCCAGCCATGCTTTAAGCGTGTTACGCAAGGTCTTGCGTCGTTGCCCGAAAGCCGCAGCCACGGCCCGGGCGAACAGCCCTTCATTTCTGACCTGTATCCGGTCGGCGGGCAGCGGGATCATGCGCACGATGGCGGAATCGACCTTGGGTGCAGGACGAAACGATTGCGGCGGCACGTCGAGCAGCTTCTCCATCTCAAAGCGGTATTGCAGCATCACCGACAGCCGCCCGTATTGCGGCGTCGAGGGCGCGGCCACCATGCGCTCCACCACTTCATTCTGCAGCATGAAATGCATGTCGGTGATGCGCGCGGCAAAGGCCGCAAAATGGAACAGCAAGGGCGAGGAGATGTTGTAGGGCAGATTGCCGACGATGCGCAAGGGTGCCTCCAGGGTGGCGAAATCAAACTTCAACGCGTCGCCTTCATGGATGACGATCTTGTCCTGCGGGTAATCGGTCTTCAGGCGCGCGATGATGTCGCGGTCGATCTCCACCAGATGCAGTTTATGCAAATGCTGCAACAACGGACGGGTCAGCGCGCCCAGGCCGGGTCCGATCTCCACCATGTGGTCATTCGGCTGGGGGCTGATACTGCGCACGATGTCGGCGATGACGGTTTGGTCAACAAGGAAATTCTGGCCAAACTGCTTCTTGGCCTTATGCCCGCTCATGTGTATGCCCGGAGAAAGCTTTTTCGCACTGCGCCATTTCTACCGCCACCTTGATCGCTTCCAGCAAGCTGCCGACCTCCGCCTTGCCGGTGCCCGCCAGATCAAGCGCCGTGCCATGATCGACCGAGGTGCGGATGAGGGGCAAACCGAGCGTGATATTCACGCCCGCGCCGAAGCTGGCGTGCTTCAGCACCGGCAAGCCCTGGTCGTGGTACATCGTCAATACCGCATCACAAGCGCGCAAGCGATGCGGGGCGAACAAGGTGTCGGCGGGGATCGGCGGGCTGACATCGAAACCTTCGGCGCGCAGCTTGTCCAGCACCGGAATCATGACCTCGATTTCCTCGCGTCCGAGATGGCCACCCTCGCCCGCGTGCGGATTGAGCCCGGCCACCAGAATGCGCGGGCGGACGATGCCGAAGCGGCATTGCAGGTCGTGCCGCAAAATACGCAACACGTTTTCCAGCAGCGGTGCTGTGATCGCGTCCGCCACCCCACGCAACGGCAGATGGGTGGTAACCAATGCAACGCGCATGTCACCACCTGCCAACATCATCACCACCTGCGGCGTGTTGGTCAGTTCGGCCAGAAATTCGGTGTGGCCGGTGAAAGGTATGCCTGCATCGTTGATGATGCCCTTGTGCACCGGGGCGGTGACCATGCCGGAGAATTCGCCGGATGCGCAACCCTGCACGGCACGGCGCAAGGTGTCCAGCACATAACGCGCATTGGCCGCATTCAGCCGGCCCGCCTGCGCGGGTTGTGCCAGGGGCACATGCAGTACGCTCAACTTGCCGATAAAGTGCGGTGCGCCTGCCGTGTAGTCATGAAGCTGGATTGCGCTGCCAAGTTGCGCCGCGCGCTGTTGCAACAGCGTCTTGTCGGCAATGATCACCAGCGGCAGGGCAAGCCGCACCAGCTGCAGGCAAAGATCGGGGCCGATCCCGGCCGGCTCGCCGGCGGTTATGACGAGGGGTTTTGACACCTTATTCGCGATATTCGATGAAGGCACGGTCGCGCAACTGGCGCAACCAGTCCTGGTAGGCCTCATCCGACTTGTAGGCGCGAATGGCGTTGCGCGCCTGTTGCTTCTTTTGCTGTTCGCTGACATCGGCGCTGCGCCGCGCCAGCACCTGGATCAGGTGCCAGCCGAAACCGGATTTCACCAGGCCGCTGGTCTGTTTTTCTTTCAAGGCATTCATTGCGGTTTCAAATTCCGGCACGGTCTCTCCCGGCGAGATCCAACCCAGTTCGCCGCCCTGCGCCGCGCTGCCGTCTTCCGAATGCAGGCGCGCCTGTTCGGCGAAATCGGCGCCCGCGTCAATGCTGCGCTTGATCGCCTGCAAACGGTCGCGCGCGTCGTTTTCAGAGACCAGTTCGCTGGTCTTGATCAGGATGTGGCGCGCGCGGGTCTGGGTAATAAAAACAGGCGCGTCATCGTTGCGACGGTCGAGCAGTTTGAGCAGGTGGAAGCCGCTGGGACTGCGCAAAATCCCGGTCAACTGACCCGGTTGCAGGGGCGCCAGCGCATCGGCAAACAGGGCGGGCAATTCGTTGCGCGGGCGCCAGCCGATCATCCCGCCCTGCAGCGCGTCGCGCGCATCCGAGTAGCCTGCGGCGATCTGCGCAAAGGTTGCCCCGTCGCGCATTTTCTGCAGCGCCTCTTCCGCACGCCGCTGCAGGTTGCGCAAATTGTCCGCAGTCGCCTGCTCAGGCACCACGATCAGGATGTGCGCCAGTTGCAGTTGTTCGCCTTGCTTGCCTTGCAGCGCCTGGGTGTCGAGGTAGGCTTCGATGTCGCTGTCGCTAATGAACAACTTGCTGTCAACCTCGCGCTCGCGCAAACGCGAGGTCAGCATCTCGCCGCGAATTTCCTCGCGGAAGCGGGGAAAGTCGATGCCGTCCGCTTCCAGTTTTTGGCGGAACGCCGCCAGCGAAGGAAAATTGTTTTGCTGCGCGATGCGTTGCAGGGCACTTTCCAGCTGCGCCTCGTCCACTCTCACGCCGTTCTCTTTGGCAAACTGCAGCAGCAGCTTTTCCTGGATCATCCGCTCCAGCATTTGTTTTTCCAGGATGCCGCTTTCCGGCAACCGGGTGCCCTGTCTTTGCAGTTGCTGCACCACTGCCCGCATGCGCTGCACCAGTTCGAGACGGGTGATGATGCCGTCGTTGACTACCACCCGCACCGTGTCGAGCGGGATGGCTGCGGCCATCGCCGGCAACGGGCCGGCACAAACCGCGCACAACAGCCCTATCAGGATTCTTTTGTTTGGCATGGGTCCTCAATCATCTGGAATTAGCGCAGTCCTTCAACCGGTGCGGCGGGGGATGGCGTTTTAAATACGGAATAGTTTGGCACGCTGTCGCGCAATGCCTTGAGCGGATCAGAACCGATCCGCACCAGATCGTTCAGTTCGAGTTGCAAAAATACGCCGGTAGTGCGTTCCAGGGTCGCGGTGGCAAAACTCTGCGCCACAAATCGCACCGCCCAGCAGGCGGCATTATACTCAAGCCCGGCGAGCGCTTCCAAATTACGGCTGTCACGCAGGGAATAGTTGAACCGCCCCACCCCGTGCCAGCGCCCGTACAGCGGCCATTGGGCGGACATATCGACCTGGCTCAAGGTTTGCCGGGTAAAGCGGTAACCCAGATTGAGCGCCTTGCCCGCCTCGGGATGGTAGCGGACAGAAAGGTTATAGTTTTGCACGTTGCTCTCGTTCGGGTTGTAACGCATCTGGCCGTCAACCCGCAATGCGCGGGTCACCCGCCCTTCCAGGGTGCCCAGAATATCGGTGCGATTGCTGCTGTCGTTGGGTGTCACCAAATTCACCCTCGGCGTGTCGAGGAAAAAACGTTCCGCAACCGCCACCCGCAGTCTTTCCGTGCCATCGTCGGCGGCGATGGCGCGCGAGGTAAGCGCCAGCGTGACCATATCGGCGTCGCCCACCCGGTCACTCCCCAGAAACCGGTTCTCGCTGAACATCTGGCTGAAGGTGAACGGCGCCTCGGCGGAATCGAAATTGGGCAACTGATCCTGGTTGCGGTAGGGAATGCGCACGTAATAAGCGCGCGGCTCCAGGGTTTGCGTGTAGCCCGCCCCGAGGATGGAGTCGTTGCGCTCGAAGATCAGGCCGCTGTCGAGGCTGAAAATGGGAACCGCGCGCGAACTGCTCGGCAGCGCGCCGGCATTGTTTTCACCCAGCGCGTAATGGGTGTAGTGCACCCCCGCTTTCGGGGTCAAAAAATAACCGGGCTGGCTGACCAGCGCGTAAGCGACCGACGGGTACAACACCGTGCGCTGTCCGTTGACCAGGGTCGGGTGGCTGTAATCCACATATTCCCCGGCCAGCGCCATGTTCGCTCCCGCGACCGTCGGCCGCGCGGTCAGATTCAGTTGCGGCAGCCGCCGGTAGGGCAGGGCGATTCTGGCCAGCGGATCCTGCAAGGTCTGGTAGCGCTGCACCCGGGCGGATGCTTTCAGCCAACTGTCGTTGTAATTTAACACCCCTTCGCGCAACAGGTTAACCTGCGAGCTGACACTGACTTCCTTGGCCAGATCGCGGTAATAGTTGTCGTCCGAGACGCCGTTAAAATTAACCGCAGCCGAAAATCCGCGCCCCAGATTCTGGCTGTGGCGCAAGGCAAGATGAGTGCGATTGCGGCCGGATAGGCGATCGTTTTGCAGCACATCCGCCTCAATCTCGCCGCCATAATTTGCCTGCAGATAGCGAAATTCGTTGTTGAACTGGGTGCCGCGCTTGCGGATGGCGCGGGGTGAAAAAGTGGCATCCATATTCGGCGCGATGTTCCAGTAATAGGGGACGGTGATTTCGGCTCCGCCGGTATTGGTACTGCCCAGAATCGGCCCCAAAAACCCGGAGCGCCTGGCATCGTTCAGGGCAAAATCCATCCACGGCGTGTAGAGCAGCGGCACCCCCATGAATTCGACCCGCGCATGGTGGGCAACCCCAACCTGGGTATTGCGATCAATATCCAGACGGCTCACCTTGAGCAGCCAGTCATCGTTGCCAGCCGGACAGGTCGTGTAAGTCGCCGAGTGAAACAGATAGTGGTTGTTGCCCTGCATCTCCGCCTGGCGGGCATGACCGCGCGCCGCGTGCTCACCCAGTACAAATTCCGGCTGTTCCATCGTGCCGGTATTCTGCTCCAGCTCAAGCTGCAGCCGGGGACCGGTCACCTCCAGCGCGGATTGCTCCAGGCGCACATTGCCGTCGGCGTAAACCTGCTGCCGGCCCTGTTCATAGATCAGGTGATCCGCGTTCACCACCCGGCCCGCCTGGCGCAGCTCGACCTCGCCGCGCGCCTCAATCCGTTCGCCCTGTTGTGTTTCCATCTCCTTCGCGCTCACAAAAGCCGCGCCTTCCTCGGAAGGCGGCAATTGTTTGAAAGTGCGATCCATCTTGAGCGGCAGGGTTTCGGCATGCGCCAGAAGAGGCGAAGCAAGCAAGATAGAGCAGGCGATTAGACGCAGGCGGGGCATGGGCGGGCCGGATAGTTAAGGTGCTAAAATCGCACAAAACCACGATTAAGGCAATCCGATGCAGCGTCAACAACAGATTACCGACTGGCTTTCCGGCCTCTACCCGCAACAGGAATTCAGCCTCGCACCGGCTTCTGCCGACGCCAGCTTCCGCCGCTATTTCCGCGCGACGTTTGCCGACGGCAGCACAAAAGTAGTGATGGACGCACCGCCGCAGCACGAGGACTGCAAACCTTTTCTGCACGTCGGCAGGCTGTTCGAGGCGGCGGGTGTCCATGTGCCGCATGTGTACGCACAGGACCTGGAATTGGGCTTTCTGCTGCTATCCGATCTCGGCAATACCACTTACCTGCAGGCCCTTGATGCGGACAGCGCCTCCCGGCTTTATGGCGCCGCAACCAATACCCTGATCAAACTGCAGCTGTCTTCAAAAGCGAACAAACTGCCGCCTTATGACGAAGCGTTGCTGCGCCGCGAACTGAATCTGTTTCCGGAGTGGTATATCGCCAAACATCTGGGTGTCACGCTCAGCGAGAAACAAAAGGCCAAACTGGAAGAGGTGTTCAAACGCATCCTCTCCAACAACCTCGCCCAGCCGTGCGTATATGTGCACCGCGACTTTCATTCGCGCAACCTGATGGTGAGCGAACCCCCTCACCCAAATTCTCTCCCGGGGGTTGAGGAGGCAAACGAAAAGGAAAATTTTTTAACCTCGCCGGGAGTATTGGATTTCCAGGATGCGGTCTATGGACCGATCACCTACGACCTCGCCTCGCTGTTCAAGGATGCCTATATCAAATGGGAAGAAGCGGAGATCATCGACTGGCTGATCCGTTACTGGGAGAAAGCGCGCAAAGCCGGACTGCCGGTACGCGCGGATTTCGGCGAGTTCTACCGCGACTACGAACTGGTGGGCGCCCAGCGGCATATCAAAGTGCTGGGCATCTTCGCGCGCCTGTATCACCGCGACGGCAAGAGTGGTTACCTGAAAGACATGCCTCGGGTCATGGAGTATCTGCACAAAGCCTGCGAACGTTACATTGATCTCAAGCCCTTATTGAACATCCTGCTTGAGTTGAATGCGCAGATACAACAGGCAAACAAGGAAGGCGCAGCCTCCTGATGCTGCGCATTTCCCTCACCCGAGCATCTGTTGTTGGGGCTTTGGCTCCTTACAACCACGGCCTGCCCCTTGCGGGTGCACTCCTCTCCCGCTTGCGGGCGAGGGGGCAATTGTGAAAGGCGTTTTTTAATGCGCGCGATGATCCTCGCGGCGGGGCGCGGTGAACGCATGCGCCCGCTCACCGACCACACGCCCAAGCCGCTGTTGCCGGTCGGCGGCAAGCCTCTCATCGTGTGGCACATCGAACGGATGGTGCGCGCAGGCATCACCGACCTCGTCATCAACCACGCCCACCTTGGTATGCAGATCGAGCAGGAGCTCGGCGACGGCAGCCGCTTCGGCGCGCATATCCGCTATTCGGATGAAGGCACGGCGCTGGAAACAGCGGGAGGGATTGCGTTTGCGTTGCCACTTTTGATACCTCCCTCTCTAGGCGGGAGAGGGAATGAGGGTGAGTGCGCGCCGTTTGCCGTCATCAACGGCGACATCTGGTGTGATTACGACTTCGCGCAACTGCCCGCACTCGCCGCCAAGATGCAACAGCGCGGCGACCTCGCCCACCTGGTGCTGGTGGACAATCCAGCCCATCACCCTAGGGGGGATTTCTTCCTGGACGCAGGTCGCGTGAGCAACACCCCGCCCGGCAACCGGCAACCGGCACTGACCTTCAGCGGCATCGGCCTATACCAGCCCGCTTTGTTCGCCGCCATCTCGCGCGGCAGCAAGGCCCCGCTCGCGCCCTTGCTGCGCGCACAGATCGCCGCCGGCCGTGTCAGCGGCGAACATCATCGCGGTCATTGGCTGGACATCGGCACACCGGCGAGGCTGGATGAACTCGACAAGCGGTTGCGCGCCACGCAGAATGCGCCCCATGTCTGATACCTCACCTTACCCCCCGCGCCGCGCCCGCCTGCTGCAAAAGATGCAGCGCGGCATCGCCGTCATTCCCACCGCGCCGGAAGCATTGCGCAACGGCGACGCGCATTACGACTATCGCCACGACAGCCATTTCTACTATTTGAGCGGTTTCGCCGAGCCGGAAGCCGTGCTGGTCCTGGTTGCGGGCGAGACGATGCAGTCCGTCCTGTTCTGCCGCGAGAAAAATCCGGAGCGCGAGATCTGGGATGGCTTCCGCTTTGGCCCCGCTGCGGCCGCGGAACATTTCGGTTTCGATGCGGCGTACCCCATCGACCAACTGGACGATAAACTCGCCGAACTGATGGGCAACCAGCCGACCCTGTTCTACCCGCTGGGCACGGATGCAAACTGGGATGCACGCCTGCTCAAATCGCGCGAAGCGGTGAAGGCGAAATCGCGTAGCGGCATCCAGGCGCCCGCCGTACTGCGCGACATCCGCGCGCTCATCGACGAGATGCGCCTCATCAAGGATGCGCACGAGATCAACCTGATGCGCCGCGCCGCGCAGATTTCCTGCGGCGCACATCGCCGCGCCATGCACTTCGCCCGCCCCGGCCAATACGAATACGAAGTAGAGGCCGAACTGCTGCACGAATTCTGCCGCGCAGGCAGCCGCCAGCCCGCCTACACCAGCATCGTCGCCGGCGGCGCCAATGCCTGCACCCTGCATTACGTCGGCAACAACGCGCGCCTCAACGACGGCGACCTGCTGCTCATCGACGCCGGCTGCGAATTCGCCAGCTATGCCTCGGATATCACGCGCACCTTCCCGGTGAACGGCAAGTTCAGCGCCGCGCAGAAAGACGTGTACGAGATCGTGCTGGCGGCACAGACCGCCGCCATCGCCGCCGCCAAACCGGACATGACATGGAACACGCCACACGAAGCCGCGCTGCGCGTGCTGGCGCAGGGCCTCATCGATCTTAAACTGTGCCAGGGTTCGGTCGAAGCGGTGCTGGAAAGCGAAAGTTACAAACAGTTTTACATGCACCGCACCGGCCACTGGCTGGGCATGGACGTGCACGATGTCGGCGAGTACAAAATCGGCGACGCGTGGCGTCCCTTGCAACCCGGCATGACACTGACCGTCGAGCCCGGCTGCTACATCCGCCCCGCCGACAACGTACCGCGCGCGCTGTGGAACATCGGCATCCGCATCGAAGACGACGTCCTCATCACCGCCAAGGGTTGCGAAGTGCTGACGCAGGATGCACCAAAGACCGTGCAGGAGATCGAAGAGGTGATGCGCCATGAATGAACGCTGTGATGTCGCCATCGTCGGGGGTGGCCCGGTCGGGATTGCGCTGGCACTGGCGCTGCGCGACAACGACCTGAACGTGGTGTTGCTGGAAGCGCGCGAAGCCGAGATCAACACCACCGACCCGCGCGCGCTGGCGCTCGCTTACGGTTCGCGCCTGCTCCTGCAACGCCTCGGCGCATGGCAGGCCATTCCCAACGTCAGCGGCATCCGCGAGATCGAAATCACGCAAAAAGGCACAGCAGGCAAAACCACGCTTAAGGCCGCCGAACTGAAAGTGCCGGAGATGGGTTACGTGCTGCCCTACACCGCGCTGCATGCGGCGCTGCAACACGCATTGCACCAGTCCGACATTCGCTGCCTGTATGGTGCGGCGGCATCCGAGCTGAACACAGCCCACGGTTGCGCCACCCTCACCTATCAGCATCAAGGCAAGCAACACCAACTCGACGCGCGTCTGGCCGTCGTCGCCGATGGCGGCAAATTGCTGGAGGCCGCGCACCCGCCGCAGATCACCGACTACGGCCAGAGCGGGCTGATCGCGCACCTCACGTGCACCCAGCCGCGCGCGGGTTGCGCGTTCGAACACTTCACGCCGCAGGGCCCGATGGCATTGTTGCCCTACCGGGACGGCTACGAGCTGGTGCTCACCGCCGCGCACGAAAAGGCGGAGGAAATGCTGACTTGGGATGACGCAACCTTCCTCCACTTTCTGCAGCAACACTTCGGCGATCGCGTCGGAACATTCTGCAGCATCGGCCAGCGCAACTGCTTCCCGCTGCGGCTGAAGCGCGCGCCCGACCTCACCTTCCCGCACACTGTCCTCATCGGCAATGCCGCGCAGACGTTGCACCCGGTCGCCGGACAAGGCTTCAACCTGGGGCTGCGCGATGCGTGGGAACTGGCTCAAGTCATCCTCGACCACGCGCCGGACAACATCGGCTCCGCCGCCATGTGCAAAGCCTACCGCGACTCGCGCCGCCTTGACCGCAACGCCGGCATCCGCTTCACGGATGGTTTGGTGCACTTGTTCTCCAACGACCTGCCCCTGCTCGGCCCGCTGCGCTCCGCCGCGCTGTCCCTGCTCGACCGCCTGCCGCCGGCGAAGAAGTTCGTGGCGAGGCGGATGATGTTCGGGGCGAACGGATGATGCGTGACAAGCTGCCCAAAATTGTACTATCGGCCCTGCTTGTCGTTGCGCTTGCTTTTTCGTGGTTGCGCCCGCTGGATGCGACGGCGCTATCCCGGGTGGATGAAGGATTTCAGCGCGCATTGGCCAGTTACGCCATCGCCCGAACCCTGAATGCGGTGATTTCTGTCGCCCAGGGGACCGAGGTGTCGCTACAAGTCGGGGTGGGTGCCACCTTTGCGCCCGGCCAGGTGCTGGACCCGCTCAACGACTTGGTGGAACAATTCGGCGACTGGATGCTCGCCGCCAGCGTGGCGTTCGGCATCATGCATGTCCTGATCGAAATCGGCGGCTTCTGGTTTTTCTCTTTGTTGCTCACCTTATCCGCCGCGGCATGGTTGTGGCTGCGCTGGCGCAAGGGCGCGGTTCCCGCCTTGCTCACTCAAGCCGTCATCGTTCTGTTGCTGGTGCGCTTTGCCGTTCCGGTTGCAATGATCGGCAGCGATTGGACGTTCAAACAGTTCATGCAGGCTGATTACAACCGGCATCTTGCCGGCATCGATGGCAATGCCAAAATGCTGGAGGAGGAATCGGGTCTGGCTGGAGCAGGGCAGAAGAGCGTGTCCGCCCCGGATGGCAACGAACCTTCATTTTTCAGCAAGCTGGCCGACATGCCAAAATATTTTGGCGCGAAGATGGAAAAATTGAAGGGGTTGGCCGAACAAAGCGTCACGCACATACTGCGCCTGATCACCCTCTTCCTGTTGCAGACCCTGATCATCCCGCTTGCGCTGCTCTGGCTGCTCTACCGACTCGGTATCGGGGCGTGCCGTTCGGCGGGGGCGAAGTCGCGCCGCATCAGTTGACGCGGGGCGCACCAACTTCCTTTCAGGGTGCCGAAAAAACCCAGCTCATGAATTCCTTGCGGGTTTTCTCATCCGCCTGCTGCCACCAATAGCGCAGCATCTGCTTGGGCGTCGTCTCGGCCGTTTGATTGTTGCCATCGGCGGCCGGTGCGGCCGTTTGGGTTGCACCCGATACCACATTGGTGTGTGGCGCCGTGGCGGAAACCGCCGGGCTCACCCCGGCGGCGGTTGTCGCGGCAGCGGCGACTGCGGTGCTGGCGGTGATGTCACGCGCGGAATTGCCGCTAAACAATCGGGATACAAAACTTTCTTCTTCCCAATCGGTGTAAGTTACCTGGTACTCAACCACACCGGCATCGCGGCGGGTAATTTTTACTTTGGGTTGTTTGGCATAAGCCTTGGGATTTTCGCTCACGCCGTCCCCGTCCGGCCGCAGAATATAACGCTGGGTGTCATCGGCTTTGAGGCTGATGATGAAAGGCGCGGATTTCACGAAGTCCACATTCCCGTCATTGCCGAATGTATCCTTGACCACGTCGCTGTAGCGCACCGCGATTTTGTGTTCTCCCTGCCCGAACTCTAGCGTGCTCTTGTGGCGGAATGAGTTCGACTGGATTTTTTTTCCGTCTATCGCCAAATATTCGAATTCCATGGGAATTTTAAGTTCGGCGGCAAATACCGGTGCTGTACCAAGCAAAATACACAGGCCGGAAATCGATAGAAATGTTTTCACTGCTGCCTCCACAATTAACCAAAGTTTTGTTTTTCGCTCCGATTTTGCCCCGGCAAAGCCGCCACCCTGGCCGGATCAGCAGCCGCGCCTGATCCGGTACACCGCCGTGCTGCCAAGCAAATTGGGCAACAGCGCCACTTCGTGCCCGCCGGTAATCACGCGCTGATCGAGGATGCGAATACCCATATCATCGCACAACTTCTCGAAATCGCGCAGGGTGCAAAGGTGCACGTTGGGCGTATCGTACCACTGGTAGGGCAGTTCGTCGGATACCGGCATGTGGCCGCGCAGGATTTGCAGGCGGTTCTTCCAGTAACCAAAATTGGGGAAGCTGACGATGCCTTCGCGCCCGACGCGCAACATCTCGCGCACCAGTTTTTCGGTGTGGCGCGTGGCCTGCAGCGTCTGCGACAAAATGACAAAATCGAAGGCACCGGAGTCGAAGCCGGACAGCCCTTCGTCCAGATTACTCTGAATCACGTTCACGCCGCGCTCAATGCAGCGCAGAATGTTTTTGTCGTCGATCTCCACACCGTAGCCACGCACACTCCGCTCGGTTTTTAGGTAGTCGAGCAAGCTGCCGTCGCCGCATCCCAGATCGAGAACCGAGGTCCCGGCGGGGGTCCACGCCGCGATGGCGGCGAAGTCGGGGCGCAATTGGAGGAGGGAGGCGGTCATTGGCATTCCTTCGCCACCCGGTTCAAATAGTTACGCATCGCCGCGAAATATTGCTCATCCTGCATCAGGAACGAGTCATGGCCGTGGCGCGACTGGATTTCGGCGTAACTTACGTCGCGTTTGTTGTGCAGCAGCGCCTTGACAATCTCGCGCGAGCGCTGGGGCGAGAAACGCCAGTCGCTGGAGAATGACAGCACCAGAAAGCCGGCCCGGACGGGCATAAACGCCGCCGCCAGATTGCGTTCGGAATGGCGCGCCGGATCGAAATAATCCAGCGCCTTGGTCATCAGCAGATAGGTGTTGGCATCAAAATATGCGGCGAACTTGTCGCCCTGATAGCGCAGATACGACTCGACTTCGAACTCGATGTCGTAACCATACTTATAGTCGCCCGAGCGCAGGCCACGGCCGAACTTGCCCGCCATCGCGTCATCCGACAGATAGGTGATGTGGCCGAGCATGCGCGCCAAGCGCAGACCGCGCGTCGGCACCACGCCATGCTGGTAAAAATCGCCGCCGTGAAAATCGGGATCGGTCAGGATGGCGTTGCGTGCCACATCGTTGAACGCGATGTTTTCGGTGGTCAGGCAGGGCGCGGTGGCGATCGCCAGCACATGGCGCACGCGGTCGGGATGGGAGATCGCCCACTGCATCGCCTGCATCCCGCCCAGACTGCCGCCCATCACGGCAGCGAACCGGCGAATGCCGAGCAAGTCGGCCAGCCGCGCCTGCGATTCCACCCAGTCCTCCACCGTCACCATCGGAAAGTCGGAGCCATATGGTTTGCCGCTGGCGGGGTCGATGCTCGACGGGCCGGTCGAGCCATGACAGCCGCCGAGGTTGTTCAGCCCGATGACGAAGAACTTGTTGGTATCCACCGGCTTGCCGGGACCGATCATGTTGTCCCACCAGCCGATGTTTTTTTCATCGTCGGCGTAATAACCGGCGACGTGGTGATGACCGGACAGCGCGTGACAGACGAGGATGGCGTTGGATTTGTCGGCATTCAGCGTGCCGTAAGTCTCGTACACCAGATCGTAGCGCGGCAGCACTCCGCCGCTCTTGCATTGAAGCGGCGTATTAAAGCTGGCGCGTTGCGCCGAAACGATGCCAACCGATGAACTCAAAACAACTCCAAAAATAAAAACCCGCGCAGCTTTCGGCTAGAGCGGGTCATATCGCTTTAGCTGGAATATTTAACGTGCCCCGCAAGCTGAGCTCAAATCGGCACGGAGCGAAGTGTCCTGTTTTTGGCACAGGCTGTCAATGTCCGGCCTATTCCATGTCAGCACAAAGTAGTAATGTCCCCTTTCTCCGCCCCTATATAATTGAAAAACTTGCCTTTCCCGCCTGCTCGGCAGAGATTTCGCTTCTTTCCAATATTCGCACCGACTTGACCTCATAGAGATGCGAAATGAAGCGGTCCTTTTTATCGCTGTAATAAACCCCGATTGCCAGGTAACGCACTTCACGCATCACATTGCGCTCAACCGATTTTTTGTCGGTTGTAGTAACAGGCATGTGATAGCAGCCAGCAGTGCCGCTCCGATAACGCCTAATATATTCATCGCGCCGTGCCGGCCCAAGAGAAGTGGCCAGGGTTAAATCTTTATAGCGCCCGAGATAGGTCCCCGTTGTCGCAATACGCGCCGGCGCTCAACCTCGCTCCTTTCAGTCGCTCGACGCTGCGCGATAAAGCCGCGCCGCGCCGGTTGGCTCTACGTTAGACCCCATCAAAAGTCGGCACGCGGCTCGTTTGACAACCTCATTTATTGTAGCTACAGTAAAGCCGTGAGAGTCGGGTTCGATCCAGCTAAAGACTCAGCAAACCAAGCGAAGCACGGTGTGTCTCTGTCTATGGCAAACGACCTCGACTGGGAAGCCGCGCTAGTGTGGGTTGATGAACGGTTTGAATACCGCGAGGCGTGAATGATTGCTCTCGCACCGAAAACCGAAGTTCTGTACTACGTGGCATTTGTAAACCGAGGCGAAGTGCGAAGGGTCATCAGCCTGCGCCGCGCCAATCGTCGCGAGGTGAAATGCTATGTCGAAAATCTCTAAGCGCCCAACTATCCTCATGCCTACTGCGGAAGAGGATAAGGCCATTACTGCTGCCGCCAGAAGTGATCCTGACGCGCTGCCACTCACGCCAAAGCAATTGAAAGCCATGGTACCAATCCGAGCCTTGCGTGGTCGTCCGAAGTCTGAGAACAAGAAGCTGCTTGTCTCGGTGCGTTATAGCCCAGAGGTCGTTGCCTACTTCAAGTCGACCGGTGAAGGTTGGCAATCACGAATGGATGTTGTGCTGCGTAAGTACGTGACACGTCATTCGCGCAGTGTTTGAAATGTGGCCTAACCCAACGCTCAAGTTCGCTCCCTCCGGTCGCTGGGACGCGCCTTCGGCCCTGCTGTGCTTGGCTTTCACGGGGCATTATCTGCGCCGGGTCGTTGACGGCGTGCGTGCAACCGCATAGGTTTGCCATTTTTTGTTTTTTTCTTTTCGATTCGGCCTACTGCGCCAATGCTGATGGCAAAACCCCGTTTCTTTCGGCTACACCTACATTTTCTCTATAGCAGCCAGCGGTAAAGTCTTGCGGGAGAACACGGTTAAAAATTCCGCCTGTTGCAAAAATACCACACCACTTCCCCGCTTTAACAAGCCTGTAACAAACCCTCTGCATCATCCGCACCCAGTTCTTTCCGGCACCTGGCCGTGAAGAGCCAAGTGCAACTTTTTATTAAACTTGAAGGAGTCACCATGAAACAAAAAATGATCGCATTGGCTGTCGCCACTCTGTTTTCCGCGCCAGCCCTCGCTGGCACTGTGTCCAGTAACGGGGATATCACGCTGTATGGCAAGGTGTTCCTCACTGCCGACCAATATGACGATGGTGTCGTCGGCCATTCGAGCGTGACCCGCGTAAACAGCAACGCCTCGCGCTTCGGCGTGAAGGGCAAGGAAGACCTGGGCGGCGGACTGGCCGGGATTTTCCAGTATGAAATCCAGGTTGACGGCGACGGCAGCGGGGGCAACGGCTTTGGCAACGGCACGCGCAACAGCGGCGTGGGTCTGGAAGGCGGTTTCGGCAAAATCATCATCGGCCGCTGGGACAGCCCGCTCAAGGTGGCGCACAACAAGATCGAACTGTTCGACAACACCACGGACTGGAGCGCAACCAAGGTCATTGGCAAATCAGAAGGCAAAGACTACAACACCCGCCACTCCAATCAGGTGCAATATTGGACGCCCAAATTTGGCGGCGCGCAGTTAGCCGTGCAATACGTGCCGGATGAGAAGCGGGACAATGTGACGCCGGGCAGTGGTAACAAATACGACTTCTCGACTTCGTTGACCTACAACGAGAACGGCGTTTATCTCTCTGGCGCGTACGAACTGCGCAATGATCAAACCGTCGTCGGCAAGGATGACAACGCGTTCCGCGCGGTGGGGCGCTACACGTTGGGCGATGTCTGGGTCGGCGCGATGGTGGAAAGCATCAAGACCAATAAGACCGCCGTCAGCAGCGAAACCGGCACCAACTGGGAACTGGCAGGCGAATACAAGTTCGGCGCCAGCCGCCTGGGCTTGAGCTATGCCAGAGCGGGATCGACCGCGACCGGCGCAGCCATCGATAACGACGTGAGCCAGATCGCAGCCAAGCTGACTTACGCGTTTTCCAAACGCACCGAAGCGTTTGCCGCCTACGCCAACCGCGATATCAACAAGTCCAACAGCAAGGCCAACGATATCGGCGTGGGCGTGATCCACTCGTTCTAAACCGAATCAAATTTCATCAAGTGCAGGCAAGGCGGGCATCGAAAGATGCCCGTTTTTTTATTGCCGTCAATGGCGGCAAACAATTTCAGGTATTGAGTTTTTCCAGCAGCTCGCGGATTTTGAGCGGATCGTCGGCGCGCAGGATCCGTTGCGCGAGCGGGCTAATCTCCGCCAGGTTGCTGGTCAGCACACGCTGTTTGGTGGCCAGCAGCTGGGTCGGGTTCATCGAAAACTGGCGCAGGCCGAAGCCGAGCAGCAGGCGCGTGTAGGCCAGTTCGCCGGCCATTTCGCCGCACACCGAGATCGGCACGCCGGCCTTGTTTGCCGCGCCGATGACCTGCGCCAGCAGCCCCAGCACGGCAGGGTGCAGCGGGTCGTACAGGTGCGAAACTTCCTCGTCGGTGCGGTCGATTGCCAGCGTGTACTGGATCAGGTCGTTGGTGCCGATGGAAAGGAAATCGAGTTTCCTGATGAATACGCCAAGCGCCAGCGCGGCGGCGGGAATCTCGATCATGCCGCCGATCGGCACGTCGAGCTTGCACGGAATGTTCTGCGCCACCAGCTCCTGCTTCACCGTCTCAATCAGCTGCAGGGTCTGGATGATTTCGGACACGCCGGACAACATCGGCACCAGAATTTTCAAATTGCCATGCACCGAGGCGCGCAACAGGGCGCGCAACTGGGTGCGGAACAGTTTCGGTTCGGCCAGACACAGGCGTATCGCGCGCAGACCGAGCGCCGGGTTGCTGGCAACGCGGGTGGCGCCCTTGAGCTGCTTGTCCGCGCCCAGATCGTAGGTGCGAATGGTCACCGGCAAATCGCCCAAGCCTTGCAGCACCGAGCGGTAGGCCTCGAACTGCTCTTCCTCGCCCGGCAGGTCGTCGCGGTTGAGGAACAGGAATTCGCTGCGGAACAACCCGACGCCGGCCGCGCCGTTCTCCAGCACCTGCGCCACATCGCCTGGCATTTCGATGTTGGCCTGCAATTCGATGCGCGTGCCGTCGAGGGTGTTGGCGCGCGCGGTCTTCAGCCGCTTGAGTTTTTGCCGCTCCAGTGCAAGTTCGCTTTGGCGCAGCCGGTATTCGGCCAGCAATTCCTTGTCCGGTTCGACAATCACCACACCGTGCTCGCCATCGACGATCAGGATGTCGCCGTCCTTGATCAGCTCGCGCGCGTGATGCAGGCCAACCACGCACGGCGTGTTCAAGCCGCGCGCGACGATGGCGGTGTGCGAAGTCGCGCCGCCCAGATCAGTGAGAATCGCGCAGAACTGGTGCGGTTTAAGCTGGATCAGGTCGGCCGGGCTGACGTCGTGCGCCACCAGCACCATCTCGCCGTTCTGCTGCGGCGACGGCGGCTGATGGCCGGGATGGCCGCCCAGCACTTTGAGGATGCGCTCGACCACCTGGATTACATCGGTCTTGCGCTCGCGCAGATAGGCATCGTCGAACGCCTCGAATTGGGTCACCAGCGCGTCCATCTGCGTTTTCAGCGCCCATTCCGCATTGCACTGTTCGTTCTTCACCATCTCCAGCGCGGCATGGCTGATGTGTTCATCGCCGAGGATCATCAGATGCAGATCGAGAAAAGCATCGAACTCGGCCGCCGCCTGTTGCGGGCGGTTGGCACGCAGGGTGCGCAATTCGTCGCGGGTCGTCTGCAAGGCGGTTTGCAGGCGCGCGACCTCTTCCGTCACCCGGGCTTTTGGCAGCACATAGTGCGCAACCTCAAGCGAGGTGTGCGAGACCAGATGCGCCCGCCCGATGGCGATGCCGCTGGAAACAGGCAGGCCGTGGAGGGTAAAACTCATGGCTGACTCGATGAACGCGATAGGTAAAGCATTTCACGCGCAGGCGCTGAGACGCGGGGATTGTTTGTTGGATTTTTCCGCGACCTCCGCGTCTCCGCGTGAGGTATCAGGTGCAGGGAGATGTCGGGCATCATTCGCCTTCTCCGAAATAGTCGCCGATCAGGGCAAGGATGGCAGCCATGGCTTCCTCCTCGCGCTCGCCATCAGTCTCGACGGCGATGGTCGATCCTCTGGCGGCAGCCAGCATCATCACGCCCATGATGCTCTTCGCATTGACGCGCTTGCCGTTGCGCGACAGCCAGACCTCGCAGGGATATTGGGTGGCGAGCTGGCTCAATTTGGCCGAGGCGCGTGCATGCAAGCCGAGTTTGTTGATAATTTGCGCGTCATTTTGCCGCATGGCTCTGTTCCTGTTCTTCGGGGTTCATTGGCACGATGCACTCGCGCCCGCCTTCCAGGGCGATCTGCGCCAGTTCGGGCATGCTCTTGCTGGGATGGCACACCACGCGCAACAGCATCGGCAGGTTCACTCCGGCCACGCCCATGATGTGCTCGGCGCGGCAGAGCTGGCGCGCGACATTGCTTGGCGTGGCGCCGTAGATATCGGCCAGGATGAGCACCCCGTTGCCCTTGTCCAGTTGCCGCACCAGCTCGTGTCCTTCCGCCAATTTTTGCTGCGGATCGTCGTGCGCGCGCACTGACAGCACGCGCACATTGTTCGGTACCGCGCCCAGCACGTGCTTGACGCAATCGACCAGGCTGTTGCCCAGATCGTTGTGCGCCACCACCAGAATCCCCGCCATCACCGCACTCCCAATAAATACGCAGCCAGCAGCGCAAGCAGCGGCACCACCAGCCAGCCGTAGCGCCGCAGCCAGCGCAACGCACGCGCCTTGTACGATTCATCCGCCAGATCGGCCTCGACCAGTGCGCGGATCTTATTCAGCGCATGCAAGCCTGCCGTGCGGCGGATATTTTGCTGCAATGGATCGTCCGGTTTCAATGCTCGATGTCCCATGTCGTTTTATCGTCGCCGAATTCTAGCCGTTTCTGCATCGGCCCGGTGAGATGGACTTTGCCGTCGGCATCAACCAGCAGCGCATCGTCGATCCGCATCTGCCGCGCGGCCGCGCGCCAACCTTCCGCGCCGGAAATGAACAAGGGCTTGGATGCCGCGTCCGACAACAGGCCGGCACGCGCGCCGCGCGTCAGGATGGTCACCGCCTGCACCCCCTGCACCGGCCAGCCGCTGCGCGGGTCGATCAGATGGCAATAGCGTTTGCCGGCCAGCTCGAAATAGCGCTGGTAATCGCCCGAGGTGCCGATTGCTTCGCCGTCGCGCAGCGCCAGCGTCGCCAGCGGGCCGGGTTTGCGCGGATGCTGAATGCCGACCCGCCACGGACGGTCGCCATGTGCGCCCAGTGCCAGCACGTTGCCGCCGATGTTGATCAGTGCATTGTGGATGCCTTGCTGTTTCAGAATGTTCGCCGCACGGTCCAGCGCATCACCCTTGGCATAGCCACCGAGGTCAAGCTGCAGGCTTTTATTGTTGCTGCCGAGGCAAAGCTCCCCTCTCCCGGCGGGAGAGGGGCTGGGGGTGAGGGAACACGCCGATGAAAAGCTCAAATCGCTCATCTGCGGGTTTGCCCTGACCAGCGCGGTGATCTTTTTCTCATCCGGCAATACCGCCTTGAACTCGTCCGCCTGAAAACCCCAGGTCTGGATCAGGCCGCCGATGGCCGGATTGAACAGGCCGCCGGACTGCGCCGAAAGCTGCGCCGCGTCCTGCAGCATTGCCGCCAATTCCGGTGTGGCTTTCGTGTTTCTGCCCTGCGCGATGGCCGTATTCAGCTCGCTCAACGCCGAAGGCTTCCACGCATGCAGCAGATCATGCAGGCGCTGAAATTCGTGCATCACCGCCGCAGCGCCCTGCTTTGCCTTGTCCTCTGTTTCACCGTAGATGCTGACCTCGACGATGGTGCCGAAGACGTAAGCCTGCTCTTGGTAGAACGGCGCTTTGCTGCAGCCCGCAAGGAGAAGTGCGGTGGCCAGAAGAAATCCCATCCCCGGTCGATTGTGTAGGTCGGGTTTCAACCCGACATCGCGGAGTCGGATTGAAACCCGACCATCCCTGGGCCTTTGCAGAAATGATGGAATCCGGAGAAGCGAAAATCTACTCACGCCGTCAACGCTTCCAGTTCGATCGAAGCCGCCAGCAACGCCAGCCGCGCCACCACGCCGTAGGCGTAAAAACGGTTCGGCGTATCGTCCGGGGCGCGGGCCGGGTTGGGCAGGGTACAACTCGCCTCGAATGCCAGCGGCACGAAATGCATGCCCGGCGCGTTCAGATTCTCGTCCGTGCCGCGCCCGGTGTGCACGCGATAAAAACCGCCGACCACGAAGTGATCGACCATGTACACCACCGGCTCGGCCACTGCCTCGTTGATCTGCTCGAAGGTGTAAACCCCTTCCTGCACCAGAACATCAGAAACCGACAACCCTTCCTTCACCACCGCCATCTTGTTGCGCTGTTTGCGGTTGAGGTCGCGCACTTCGCCCGCGTCCTTCACCGTCATGATGCCCATGCCGTAAGTGCCGGCATCGGCCTTCACGATCACGAACGGGTCGTCCTTCACGCCGTATTCGGCATACTTGGCGCGAATCTTTTCCAACCCCATGTCCACCTTGGCAGCGAGACAGTCCTCACCGGTGCGCGCATGGAAATCCACCTTGTCGCACACATCGAAATACGGGTTGATCAACCAGGGGTCGATATCCAGCAGCCCGGCAAAATCCTGCGCCACGTGATCGTAGGCGGCGAAGTGTTTCGACTTGCGCCGCGTGGTCCAGCCGCCCTGCAGCGGCGGCAACACGTTCTGCTCCAGATCGCGCAGGAGGTCCGGCACGCCGGCGGACAGATCATTGTTGAGCAATACCACGCAGGGGTCGAAATCGCCGATGCGCAGCCGATTGCCCTCACGCGTGATGGGTTCCAGCGTCAGCGTGCTGCCATCGTTCAGTTGAATATCGGTCGCTTGGGTGATTTCCGGCAGCAGACTGCCGATATGCACGTTGAGCCCGGACTGGCGCAGCACCCGCGCCAGCATCATCACGTTTTGCAAATAGAACTGGTTGCGCGTGTGGTTCTCCGGAATCAGCAACACCCCGCGCGCCTCCGGACAGATCTTTTCGATCGCGCTCTGTGCCGCATGGATACACAGCGGCAGAAAATCGGGATTCAGATTGTTGAAGCCGCCGGGAAACAGATTGGTGTCCACCGGTGCCAGCTTGAAGCCGGCGTTGCGCAGATCGACCGAAGCATAGAACGGCACAGTATGTTCCAGCCATTGGGTACGGAACCAGCGCTCGATAGAGGGCTGTTCGGTCAGAAAGCGCCGCTCCAGATCGAGCAACGGGCCTTTGAGGGCGGTGGTGAGATGGGGAACCATGATGTGCCTGCGACAAATGATGCGTGCATTCTAGCCGATTCGAGACTGATAAAAGTGAATCACCCGCGCCACTACCCGGGCAATCTGCGGCGCAGCACGTCGCGGTCGAACCACCATCGGTCGCCGACAATCGCATCCACTACTTGCGCAAGGCGCGGCAGGAAGACCCGCGGGTCGCGCAGTTGCAGGCGGTCCAGCCAACGGTCGAGCGCGCCCTGATCCTGCACGTTGCTGTGGCGCTGCGCCACCATGGCGATCAGATTGTTCACCAGGAAGCCCAGATTCTCGTGCTCCTCGTCGCTGGCGCGCAGGTCCACCACATAACGCGCGGTGATCGCCGCCACGGCGGCACCATCCGCATTATTGGGCGTCTCGTCGATGAGATGGATCAGCAGGGCAGTCGTCACTTCCGGATCGACCGGGAAGGTCACGGCCAGCCAGATGCCCATGCCAAGCACCGCGATGGAATCAGCCTGTTCCGCCTGATAGAGCACGTCGCACGCTTCCACCGCATCCTGCCAGGATTCCTGTTGCATGGCCGCGACGAAAGCCTCGCGCGCGATGTCCCACGCTTCCTTCTTGCGTTCCAGCGCGTTCAGGATCTCGGCGATGTCCAGTTGCAGCCGCGCGCGCTGCAAGGAAGAAGCGCCCGCCAATGCGCCCAATTGCTGGAGCTTATCGGCGAGATGCCGCTTCAGCTCGATTTGCTCGGGCGCAGAGGGGCCGTCATCGGCGTGTTTGATCAAAGGGGTGATGCGGTGGGTTTCGTTATTCATGCAGGCGCGGGAAACGGATTGCAGAAAGGCGCAGTTTAATGCATGACGAAAATTGATGCCGACGCCTTAATCTCTTTTATCCGGAATGGACGGGACATGATGTGGGAGATATGACTGAAAGCATGCCGCTTCGTCAGACCCGACCCGCCGCTATTTTTCCTCAAGCCTTTTCTTTCTCTCCAAAGATTAGGCGAGAGATGATTATCCCCGGACAAATTCCAGTAATAGCGGCAAAGTAAAAAAATACGGCCGGGATATACAGAAGCCAGTGTGTAACTGAAAACCCTGTGAGCCATATACCCGCCCAAATAAGGGATCCGGCAAGGAGAAAGAAAAATCGCATGGACTTGCCAATCATGTATTTCTGCATCGTCTTCTCCTAAATTTGAAAATCCACATTAGAGAAAGAGCAACGGGATCAGACTCGATTTACCCGCCTTTTTCAACTTGCCGAGGCCTGGCAATAATGCGCGCCCACAAAGCCAAACCCGCCCCTCTATCCCAAAACTTGAATTCGATCCTGCCCGCATTCCGTGACTATAGCGCCACGCCGAAAGTCGCGCACCTTGAATTTCTCCGCAATAGCCGACACGGAGTCCGAGCTTCCTGAGTCGGCGATCACCTCAACGTATTTCACTTTACATACTCCCCGGTTTTATGAATGCAGGCTGCCGCATGACCAGGCGTAGCCATAAAGTGCCGGGTTCTAGAATGATGCAGATCCCACAAAGCCAGACCCGCTCCTCTATCTCAAAACTACCCGCATTCTTTGACATCCGCCTACACGGTGCAACCTCGGCCATCCTGTCGGCGAGCGTTGGCGCGGTCAGTGGTAGAATGCGCGCCTTCGAAAATAAGGCAGTCCCATGTTATCTACCGCAAACATCACCATCCAGTTTGGCGCAAAGCCCCTGTTCGAGAACGTCTCTGTCAAATTTGGCGACGGCAACCGCTACGGTCTGATCGGGGCCAACGGCTGCGGCAAAACCACGTTTATGAAAATCCTCGGCGGCGATCTGGAGCAATCGTCGGGCGAAGTCATGCTGGACCGCGGCGAGCGCCTGGGCAAATTGCGCCAGGACCAGTTCGCCTTTGAAGACATGCGCGTGCTGGATGTGGTGATGATGGGCCACGCCGAGATGTGGGAAGCAATGAGCGCGCGCGACGCGATCTACGCCAACCCGGACGCGAGCGAGGAAGATTACATGCGCGCCGCCGATCTGGAGGCGACTTTCGCCGAATACGATGGGTACACCGCCGAAGCGCGCGCGGGCGAGTTGCTGATGGGCGTGGGCATCGCGATCGAACTGCATCAGGGAAAGATGAGCGCGGTGGCACCCGGCTTCAAGCTGCGCGTGCTGCTGGCGCAGGCATTGTTCTCCAACCCGGATATCCTGCTGCTCGACGAGCCGACCAACAACCTGGACATCAACACCATCCGCTGGCTGGAAGACATCCTCAACGCGCGCAATTCGACCATGGTGATCATCTCGCACGACCGCCACTTCCTGAACAGCGTGTGCACCCATATGGCCGATCTGGATTTCGGCAAGATCACCATCTATCCGGGCAATTACAACGATTACATGCTGGCTTCGACGCAGGCGCGCGAACAACAATCGGCGGACAACGCCAAGGCCAAGGAAAAGATCGCCGAGCTGAAGGCTTTCGTGGCGCGTTTCTCCGCCAACGCCTCCAAGGCCAAACAGGCCACCTCGCGCGCGCGCCAGATCGACAAGATCAAGGTGGAAGACATCAAGCCGTCCAGCCGCCAGTACCCGTTCATCCGCTTCGAATACGACGAGCGCGAGAAACTGCACCGGGTCGCGGTGGAAGTGCAGAAGATGGCCAAGGGCTTCGACAAGATGCTGTTCTCGAACGTCAACTTCCGCATCGACGCGGGCGAAAAGGTCGCCATCATCGGCCCCAACGGCATCGGCAAAACCACACTGTTGCGCATCCTGGCGGGCGACCTGCAGCCGGACACCGGCACGATCAAATGGGCAGAAAAGGCCAAGCTGGGTTATTACGCGCAGGACCATGCCGCCGACTTCGCCGAAGACAAACAAATGATGGAATGGATGACCGACTGGCGCGGCCCGCACGACGACGATCAGGTGGTGCGCGGCACGCTGGGGCGCTTGCTGTTCTCCGGCGACGATGTGAAGAAAAAGGTCAAGGTGCTGTCGGGCGGCGAGAAAGGCCGCATGCTGTTCGGCAAACTCATGCTGGCAAAACCCAACGTGCTGCTGATGGACGAGCCGACCAACCACATGGACATGGAAGCGATCGAGTCGCTCAACACCGCGCTCGACCTGTTCAAAGGCACGCTAATCTTCGTATCACACGACCGCGAATTCGTTTCGTCATTGGCGACGCGCATCATCGAAATCTCGGCCAGGGGCGTGAACGACTACCACGGCACGTATGAAGAATTCCTGCGCGACCAGATGGTGGAGTAGTGCTGTCATTCCGGCGCAGGCATGTGGGACGGGTTTTAACCCGACAAAATGAGTGGCTTGCGGCGATTTTTGAGGAACGGCCAAACAGCGTCGGGTTAAAACCCGACCTACAAATTCCAGCCTGCACGGCAATCGATGGCGGAGGAAAAGGTGGCAAACGGCTTCATAACCATCGGCGTGTTCGATTCCGGCGTGGGCGGCCTCTCGGTGCTGCAACACATCCGCGCCGCATTGCCCGATGCTAAGCTGATTTACGTCGCCGATTCCGGCCATGTGCCCTACGGCGACAAATCGCCCGCCTACATCGAAGCGCGCGCGCTGGCGCTGACCCGCTTCCTCATCGGCCAGGGCGCCGAGGCCATCGTCATCGCCTGCAACACCGCCACCGCCGCCGCCGCGCACGCGCTACGGATCAAATACAACAAGCTCCCGATCATCGGCATGGAGCCCGCGGTCAAGCCCGCCGCTGCGGCCACCCGCAGCGGGGTGGTGGGCGTGCTGGCCACGGTTGGCACATTGGAAAGCGCGCGCTTCGCCGCCTTGCTGGACAAGCATGCGGGCGACGTGAAGATCGTCACCCAGGGTTGCCCCGGCCTGGTTGAAGTCGTTGAACGCGGCGACCTGCACAGTCCGGAGGCGCGGCGGCTGGTCGAGCGTTACACCGCGCCGCTGCTGGCGGCGGGCGCAGATACACTCATCCTCGGGTGTACCCATTATCCTTTCCTTGCGCCGCTGATCCGCGAAGTGGTGGGCGAAAAGATCACCCTGGTCGATACCGGCGCGGCGGTCGCGCGCGAACTGAAGCGGCGCGTGGAGACGGAGTTGCCGCGCCTACTCCCTCTCCCCCCGGGAGCGGGCGGGAGTGAGGGAAAAATCTCCAATCACCCGGCTG
>Ga0210039_1000934_pt1 | contig 29207 bp, 25 predicted proteins | sample CryGeyCG2114_250_3_FD_185460 | JGI IMG/M metagenome (GOLD analysis project Ga0210039, IMG submission 185460) | Groundwater microbial communities from aquifer - Crystal Geyser CG17_big_fil_post_rev_8/21/14_2.50 (SPAdes) (version 2) | ecosystem: Environmental > Aquatic > Deep subsurface >...
GGCCAGATCGACCTGCCGCCGGGATTCACCCACTGGTTGCTCAAGCTCGACGGCGTCAGCCGCAGCGGCGATCACCGAGTCCCCGATCCGCAGGGCTATGGCCGGATCGAATACGCCTACAGCCTGATGGCCCGGGCCGCCGGCATCGACATGCCGGAAACCGCGCTGCTGGAAGACGGACCGCGACGCCACTTCATGGTGCGCCGCTTCGACCGTCCGGGCGGGCGGGAGCGCCTGCACATGCAGACCCTGGGCGCGCTGGTGCACGTGGACTACAACGAGCCCGGCCTGTTCAGCTACGAGCAGACCCTGGGCGTGATCCGGCGGCTGAAGTGTCCGGCCGCCGACCAGCGCGAGTTCCTGCATCGCGCCGTGTTCAACGTGCTGGCGCGAAATCAGGACGACCACGTCAAGCAGGTGTCCTTCCTGATGGACAAGCAGGGCCGCTGGCGGTTGAGCCCGGCCTATGACCTGGCCTACGCCTTCAACCCCGACGGCCGCTGGACCGCGCGCCACCAGATGTCGATTGCCGGCAAGCTCGACGACTTCACGACCGAGGATCTGCTGCGGTTGGGTGAGGCCGCCGAGCAAAGCCCGTCCAGGGCGCGCGCAATCATCGAGCAGGTCTCCAGCGCCGTTTCGCGCTGGCCGGACTTCGCCACGGACGCCGGCGTCGATCCCGAAACCGCAGACAGGATCAGGCGAGCGCATCGGCGGGAATTGTTCCTGTAGGCGAAGGTTTTGACATTCGAAAAGGCAACGACTGCACTGTATTACCTTGCAGCTTCAGGAATGATGATTTCCGTTATCTCGGTTCGACTTCAGCCGGAGCTGGAACAGGAGCTTGCAGAGCTTGCGGATCGAACGCAGTGCAGCAAGGGCTGGTTGATCAACGAAGCGCTGGGTGAATTCATCCGCGTCCCCCTTGATTGCCACATCCATTCTGGCCTTATCAGAAAGCCCAACAGTAGTCAATCAGATGAGGCTGCGCGGATCATGCGTTGACCAAGGGGAAGCCACGATGCACTCACGCAGCTTCGGCCAGGTTGGCGAAGTGCGCCTGGGTACGTTCGATCTGCTCGGCAGCGGCCTCGACCCGGTTGATCGTGCGCACGAAGGGGTCAGCGCCCGGATGCGCCCGGGCGTACCAGGCCAGGTGCTTGCGGGCGATGCGAACGCCGCGCCCGGGCCCGTAGAAGTCATGCAGCGCGCGAATGTGTTCGACCAGAATGGCGCAGACCTCGGCCGGCGACTTCTCCGGCAGGCTTCTGCCAGTGGCGAGGTAGTGGGCGATCTCTTCGAAGATCCACGGCCGGCCCTGGGCGGCGCGACCGATCAGCAGGCCGTCGGCACCGGTGTGATCGAGCACGAAACGTGCTTTCTCGGGCGTGTCGATGTCACCGTTTGCCCAGACCGGGATGCCGATCGTGGCCTTGATCGCCGCGATCGTGTCGTACTCGGCCCGGCCCTGGTACTTCATGTCGCGGGTGCGGCCGTGGATCGCCAGCGCGGCGATGCCGGCATCTTCGGCAATCCGGGCGATCAGTGGCGCGTTCTTCCGGTCCGCCGCCCAGCCGGTGCGGATCTTCAGCGTCACCGGCACCTCGACCGCGGCAGCCACCGCACGCAGGATCGCCTCGACCCGCGGCTGGTCGCGCATCAGTGCCGAACCGGCCCAGGCCTTGCACACCTTCTTTGCCGGACAGCCCATGTTGATATCGATGATCTCGGCGCCGTGTTCGACCTGAAAGCGGGCAAATTCGGCCATCTGTTCAGGCTCGGTGCCCGCGATCTGGACGCTGATCGGGCCCGGCTCACCGGCATGGTCGCGGCGCTCGGTGGACTTGCGCGTGGCCCGCAGCTCGGGATTGGCCGAGGTCATTTCCGAGCTGGCAAGGCCCGCGCCCAGGCTCCGGCACAGCCGCCGGAACGGCTTGTCGGTCACGCCGGCCATTGGCGCCAGGCCCAGTGGCGGATCGATGTTGTAGGGTCCGATCTGCATCGACTCAGCGCTCAGGCCCTAACCGCGCGGGTACGGGCCCATTCGCGCAATGCGGCAATCGGCTCGGCCATCACCACGGCCAGCGGCCGGGTGCTCTGGATTGCATCGAGGATATGGGCATTGCTCAGGGGTTCGCGATCAGCGTGAGCGGCATACAGACCGGCGACCACGGCGTGCTCCAGCTCGGCGCCGGAGTAGCCTTGTGCGTGGGCGGCCAGTGTTTCAACATCGTAGAGCTCGGGCTTGAGGCCGCGACGACGCAGGTGGATGCGCAGGATCTCGGCGCGGACTTCCGTGTCGGGCAGATCGAGAAAGAAGATCTCATCGAAGCGCCCCTTGCGCACCAGCTCCGGCGGCAGCCGGCTGATGTCGTTGGCGGTCGCGGCCAGGAACACTCGGCTGTCGCGCTCGGCCATCCAGGTCAATAGAGTGGCCAGCATCCGGCGTGAGGTGCCGCCGTCGTTGTCACCCGTCGCCAGGCCCTTTTCGATCTCGTCAATCCACAGCACGCACGGCGCCATGCGATCGGCCGCGGCCAGGGCTTCGCGCATGCGGCGCTCGCTCTCGCCATGAAAGCGGTCGTAAAGCGCTCCAGCATCGAGCTGCAGCAAGGGCGCTCCGAGGCGCCCGGCAATGGCGCGCGCGGTCAGCGATTTGCCACAGCCCTGCACCCCCAGCAGCAGCAGGCCGCGTGGCGGATCCAGCCCCGGCGGGGCGTCGGCGGCACGAAACACCATGGCGCGCAGGTCGAGCCAGCGCTTCAGCCTCGGCAGACCGGCAACGTCGGCGAAGCGCTCGGTTTCCAGCTCGAAGCTCAGCACCCCGCCCGGATCGAGCAGTTCGAACTTGGCTTTCATCAGGCCCGGCAGGTCGGCCGGGCCCAGCACCCCATCGTCGAAAATCGCGTTGCGTGACAGTCGCCGGGCATCCTTCAGCGTCAGCCCGGCGAGATTGTCGACCAGTGCCTGCAGCGCGTTCTCATCAACCTGCGCCTGGGCCTTGCCGCGGCCGTCGGTCCAGCCGGCAGCCTGTTCGCGCACCATGGCCTCGAGCTCGTCGCGCGCCGGCGGCCTTAACCGAAATTGCATCGCCCGGCCGCGCAAGGGTTCCGGCAGGCGCAATTCGGCCCCGACCAGCACCAGCGTGCGTGCCGCCGGCTGCTCATTGCGCGCCAGCTCGCGCAGCATCCGCGCGATCACCGGATCTTCGAGAAATGGCTGGAAGTCTGCCAGCAGAAAGATGCCGCCATCGCGACGCTGGTCGATGTGGCGCAACAGCTCCAGCGGTTTGGCAAAATTGCCATCGATGGCGCTGTCGCGGTCGCCACGCGCGAGTCCGCGTGCGGCGGTCCAGACGAACAGCGACCGCTGGGTTTCGCGCGCGACCAGCCGCAGTAGATCCAGCGCACGCGGTTCGTCGCGGGTCTCGATCGCAACCAGACCGGCACCGGCGCGCACGTGCACTGCCAGTTCATGCTTCTGAGCCTCCAGCGGCGCACGCGAATCAGTCATTCAAGCGCATCCGGCCCGGGCAGACCAAACGCCAGCGATCTCCGATAGGCATTGGTTCCCACCAGGCGACGCAACGACGAAACGACCGAACGACCATTTGCGCACCATCACGGACCTGACAAGCGCGAAACGAACTGCGCCAGCAGGCCCGTTACCGTTTTCCCCGCGACTTCCTGCTGGTGATCCAGCCCAGGATCTTCGCCCAGTCCTCCCAGTCGGCCAGCGCCATGTAGGGCGGAAGGTCGGACACCGACAGCCCGGTTTCGAAGGCGCGGACGTAGTTCATCGAATCGCGCAAATGACCAATGACAGGGGCCTTGTAGTCGTCAAGAAAACCGCGCAATTCGCGGTAAATGATGGTGTGGGGCTTGACCCGATTGGCGATCAGGCCAACTCGGGCCTCGCCTTCGGCGATTGGCTTGAGGCTGAACAGGTGGCCAAGGAAGCGGTGTGCGGCACGCATGTCGATGAACGACGGCAGTACCGGAATCAGCACCGTTTCGGCCCGGCGCACCAGCTGGCCGAGCTCGGGGCCGTGAATCCCGGCCGGCGAGTCGAGGATCAACCAGTCGGTACCGGCCGGTGCGCGCACCGGGCCGTCAGCCGCGTTGAGCGGAACGATTTCGGGGTATTCAGCCGGCCGCAAGCTGCCCCAGTCTGCGGCCGACTGCTGCGGGTCAAGGTCACCCAATGCGACCTGGTGGCCTTCCCAGGCCAGAGCCGCAGCAAGGTTGGTCGCGATCGTGGTCTTGCCGCAACCGCCCTTGGCATTGAGTATCGCGATGGTGCGCATGACTGGCTCCGGTTCAATGGAAACGGACTTCCCGAATAATAGCCGACTGACGACAGCGGGTCAGCCGGCAAGTTCAGCCTGAATCAGTCCTCGGTCGATTCTCGATCAATTCCGGACTGCTTGTCGAATACATCCCGGACGGCTCTCGAACGGTGTGACAGCGGTCGTTGGGCAGTCGGGACTCAGCGCAAGGTCGGGTCCGGCATTCCGGAATGCAGCATCCAGCGCTTCCGCTCCTCGTCCCAGCGCCATGATTCGACAAATTCGATCACGCGCTCGCGCGCCGAATGCACGTGATACAGGCGCAGCTCGACGACGCGATCAAAGCCTGAACCATCGGGCAGGCTGATCACCTGGCGAACCCGGTACTGGCTGACCTTGAACTGCTGCAGGCGCTGAATCTGGAATTCCGTCACCGGATGCTCGGCCAGCCAGTCGGGATGCATGAAGTTGGCCATGCTGTCGAACATGTTCCAGCGCACCACCTGCTCCCATTTCTGGGTGGTCTCGTCCCTGAGGATGTCCTCGCGCTTTTGCGGGCAACCGGCCAGCAGCACCAGGACGAGCACGGAAAGCAGAATTCGCATGGTCAATCTCTCCTGGCTTCAAGCGGTGGTTTTCCCAGACCAGCATACCGGGCCTGCAGCGTTGCCGCTACCTCGCATGGATCAATGCTCACGATTCGCGGCGCGAGCTCCAGCCGGGCGCGGCCGGTGGCACTCAGGCGCCCGGTGAAGTCATCGACCTCTGCGGCCGGCGGCCAATCACATTCAGCGCGGAAAGCGCCGGCCACCGGCTTGATGAAACGCACCTCGCAACGGCCGATCACCAGCTCGGCCGAGAGTCCGGCCCGACGCAGCGCCAACCGGGGCAGCGACCAGCCGGCCAGGATCATCAGCGAGACCAGCGCGCCGCCGAAGGCCGTACCCTTGTCGTTGACGTTGGGTGCCAGCGGCGCTGCCAGCACGATGCCGCTGCTGTCGAGTCGCTCGATCCGCAGCGCCATCGCCCGGCCCAGCGGAATCTGGCCGGTCAGCAGCTGCTCGAGCCAATCGCGCTCCTGGTCGAAATCGGGTGTGTTCAACGCCATTGCCCGATCGCATCGATCAGCCGATCGACATCCTCGTCCCGGGTCGCGAACGAACACACCAGGCGGGCGAGGTCGTCGTGGCCGGGCCAGATGTGAAACTGGAAACCAGCGTCCTTCAGCGCCGCAAGATGCTCGGGGCGCGCACGCATGAAGACCTCGTTGGCCTCGACCGGCCAGGCCAGTGCGGCCCGCGGATGGTCCTCGATCGCCTCGGCCAGGCGCGCGGCCAACGCATTGGCACTGCTCGCAAGCTCCAGCCACAGGTCCTGGTCGAGGATGGCAAGCAACTGCGCCGAGACGTAGCGCATCTTCGACAACAGGTGACCACCACGCTTGCGCATGCGCTGCATTGCTTCGAGCCATTCGGGATGGCCAAACACGACGATCGCCTCGGCGGTCAGGGCACCGTTCTTGGTCGCGCCAAACGACAGCGCGTCGACACCGGCCTTCCAGGTGGTCTGTGCCGGTGAGCAGTCGAGCCAGGCCACGGCATTGGCGAAGCGGGCACCGTCCATGTGCAGGCCCAGTCCGCGCTCATGCGCAACCGCGGCGAGCGCGGCGATTTCGTCGGGGCGATAGCTGGTGCCGCATTCGGTCGCCTGGGTGATCGAGACTGCCGATGGCCGAACGTTGTGGACACCGTGCACGCAGGCCGAATCGATCGCATGCCCAAGCCCCCCAGGCTCGAGTTTGCCGTCGCTGCCGTCGAGCAGCATCAACTTGGCACCGTGGGTGTAGAACTCCGGTGCTCCACCCTCGTCGTTGGCGATATGCGCCTGGCGATGACACATGACCGCGCCCCAGGCCGGCACCATCGATGCCAGCGCCACTGAATTGGCCGCGGTGCCTGTGGCCAGTGGCAGCACCGTGCATTCGGTCTCGAACAGCGTGGAGAAGGCGTCGTCGAGGCGCAGGCTCCAGGCGTCGTCGGCGTAGGCCGTGGCCATATCGCGATTTGCGTCGATGATCGCCTCGAGAATCGCCGGGTGGGCTGGCGCTTCGTTGTCACTCTTGAAATTCATGGCTGTGCGGTCATCGGGGCCTGACGGGCATTGTAGGGAATCGGGGAGCGAACGCGGGGCTGTTGCTCATGGACTGGAACGCTGAACTGGATTGTCCGGACCGGCCGGCGGATCGCGACCTGCCAGGCGGGCAAGGAATGCCGCTCGATCGTCCGCGCCGACTTCGGCAGTCCGGTCGAAGCGCACGCCGACCTCGGGTCGGGCCGGATCAAAACGGATCCCCCACAGCGGCCGCTGCCCACCCGGGTCGATCGCATAGCGGAAATCGCCGAGGAACTGATCACCCGTCGCGGACGCTGCGTCATGGACAAACAACCAGCCGGAGGAAAAGTGCCGGAATCGCTCCAGGTCATGCCGCAACCGGCTGCCCACGGGAGCTTGCTCGATTGTGTAGCTGGCAACGCTTCCTCCGGGCCACAGCATCGGCTTGGTCCCCGGAACAATGCGTACCGCGAGAACGTACAAGCGCTCGCCGTCGTCGACCAGCCCGCGCCATAGCAGCAGGTTTGCAAAGCCGGGCTTGGCCACCACCCGTTGTGCGTCAATTCCGCTGGCGGCCGCCCATTCGGCCGTAAGCGTTTCGGCCCGCTGCTGTTGCAGCGCACCGATTGCCAGGTACACCGCGCACCATGCGGCGGCCAGTGCGGCCAACCGCGGCCTTGAACGCCAGATCGCCAGCCCCAGCAGCAGCGCCAGCGGCAGGGTAAACAAGGGATCGATCACGCTGACCACGTTCCACGCTGCGCGCAGGTCGGACAGAGGCCAAAGCAATCGGGTGCCGTAGGAGGTCATCGCATCGAGCAGGCCGTGCGAAGCGCAGCCCAGCAGCGCCCAGACATAAAACCGTACGAACGGCAGCCCCTGAACGCGTGACCCCAGCATCGGCCACAGCATCAGCGCCACGACCACCGCCCCGATCGGGACGAACGCCAGCGAGTGCGTAAAGTGGCGGTGGTACTCGATTGCCAGCAGGCTGTCACAGGAGGACCGGATCAACACGTCGAGATCCGGTGCCATGCCGGCCAGCGCACCGACGGCGGCGGCGCGACGCATCTGCCCGCGCCGCACGCCGGCCTGCGCAAACAGTCCGCCGATGAGCCCCTGTGTGACCGGATCCATTACTCTATGTCGTGTCCTGATCGATGCATTCAACGATTCCAACCATTGCCGCAGTCACGACCGCGGCGCGAGAAGAGAACCTCATGAGCAAGCCGACCCGTATTTCTCGATTGAGCGTAGTCCTGTTGGTGCTGAGCCTGGCCGGCTGCACGTCCGCACCGACCGATTGTCGCCCCGACATCGAAGCCGCGCGCACCGCAGGCCAGACCGGCCAGTGGCTGGAATCGGCGATCGCAACCGCCGGTCCGGATTGCAGGTCGGCCGCGACCGACGCCTGGCTCGAAAGCGCCGGCGCGCTCGACTGTTCGCCGCGCTTCGCCTTCGCCGCGGCACGCCTGGGCCGAGAGATCGGTGCCGACTGCACCGCAGCTTCCCATGTCGGTGCCGCGCGCCTGGGCGCGATGATCGGCGAACTGGAGCGCGAGCGTGAATCGATCGATGCGCAGTTGGCAGACGAGAGCCTGGTTGCGACGATGCAACGCGACCTGCGTCAGCGCCACATCACCATCGATCGCGACCTGCCGCAACTCGAAGCACTGGCTCGCTTCGATGAGCTGTTACCGCCGGCAGTGGTCCCCGATCGCGCGAACTGAAGTCCTCGCTTCCGGCACGCCGCTATCGGATCGGCTCACAGCGGCGCCTCACACAGACAATGCGCCATCACCGAAGGCAGCCCGGTGCGACGTGAATCGGCGCCGGCGACCAGGTCGAGCTGACGCCGCAGGTCCATGTACAGATCGAGACCCGGCCAGCGGGCCGCACCGAGAACGCGGTCGATGCCCGCGTGCGCCAGCGCCTGCCCACCCATGCGGGCAAAGAACTGCTCCAGGGTAGTCAATTCCGGCTCGACATAGACAGTTCGATATTCGTCGGTCAGACCGGCGAAACGTGCCGCAGCTGCAACGGCCTCTGCGAGCGTGCCGAGCTGATCGACCAGGCCGCGATCGCGCGCCTGGCTGCCGGTCCAGACCCGACCCTGAGCAATCGCATCGACCTGTGCCGGGCTCATGTCACGGTACTGGCCAACGAGACTGATGAACGACCGGTAGCCATTTTCGATATTCGCCTGGAATGCGCGCCGGACCGGCTCGGTCAGCGCCATGTCAGGCCGCAGCGCACCAGCCAGGGGCGTTACCCCGAAACCATCGGTATGAATGCCGATCTCGGCCAGCGAGTTCTGAAAGGTCGGAAAGAAGCCGAAAATCCCGATCGAGCCGGAAATGGTGTTCGGGTAGGCCCAGATCTCGTCTGCCCCCATCGCGATCCAGTAACCGCCCGAGGCCGCCACATTCGCCATGCTGACCACGACTGGTTTGCCAGATTCCTTCAAGGCCAGCATTTCCTGGCGAATCTCTTCGGATGCGAATGCGCTGCCGCCGCCGGAATCGATGCGCAGCACCACAGCCTTGATTGCCTCATCGCGCGTCGCCCGACGCAGCAGGCGCGACAGCGAATCGGAGCCAATCGTGCCTGGCGGTTGATCGCCTTCGGTAATCGCGCCACGGGCAACGATGATGCCGACCTGATCGCCGCCCAGCTTCGGCGCACGCGGCAGCATCAGAAAGTCATCCATCGAAATCTGGCGGAAGCCGTGACGCTCATCTGCCGCACCGCTCGCGGCCAAAGCGGCACGCGCTTCCGGGCGGGTAATCAGGCGATCGACCAGCCCGCTTTCCAGGGCCGCAGCCGCGGTATCACCACCGAACTGCTCGAGAATCGGCACTGCGTTCTCGATTACCCCGGCCAGTCGCTCGACCGGCATGCCACGATGACGGGCGATGATTTCGAGGTACTCCTGCCACAGCCCACCGATAAAATACTCCGCCGCGGTACGGTCGGCGTCGGACATCGAATCGCGGATGAACGGCTCCATCGCCGACTTGAATTCGCCGACCCGAAACAGGTTGACATCGACGCGCAGCTTTTCCAGCCCTTCCCGGTAGTAGTTCCGGAAGTAGGAATAACCCTCGATCAGCGCCAGGCCTTCGGGGTTGAGCCAGATTTCGTCGGCCAGGGCCGCGAGGCCGTATGTGCCCTGAGCCAGCATGCTGCCATGCGCGATAACCGGCTTTCCGGACTGCCGGAAGCGCTCGAAGGCTGCCGATAACTCGCTCAGGGTGCCGGGCGAGACACCCGACAAATTGTCGGTCACGACCAGCACCTGGACAATCTCGGAATTCTCGGCGGCCAGATCCAGAGACCGCAGAATATCGCGCAACAGCGTTTCCGGAGGCTGCTGTCCGAGCGCCTCGTTGATCGCGCGCTCTGCCGGCGTGCCAGTGTATTGCTCGACGATCATGCCCACTGGCGCAAGCACCAGCGTGGTGTCCGCATCCAGTTCGATCCGGTCACCGGGCAGAATGGCTCGAATCAGCAGCGCCAGCACGATCAGGAACAGGATATTGAACACCGCCATTCGGAACGCCGTCAGGCCGTTCCAGAAGCCGGACCAGATACGCCACAGGAAATTGCTTTTTCTTGCCTCGGACATTGCACGGCTCACTTGATCGATCAACTCGGCAACGAAATACCTGCGGTACTCGTTGCGTGGCATTTGCGGCAGATGTCAGCAAATGCCTTCGCTTCCCGGCCCCGACCGGTTCGGCCGGAGATCACACCACCGGATTATCCGGGACGGCGATCAGCACGGGGTCAATCCCGTATTGTCGCGGCCCACAGTGCTTGATACAAGGGTCGAAAGTCAGGGGCGAACGTCAGATCTGGATGTGCCGCTCGATCGCGCCTGCGCGCGATCTGCGCAAAAACCGCACGCCCAACAGCAGCGCGGCGACGCTCAGGCCGGCGATCATGCCGATCCACATGCCTTTCGCACCCCAGCCGAGTCCAAAAGTCAGCCAGCCACCCAGGCTCAGCCCCACCACCCAGTAGGACAGGATGCTGAAAAGCATCGGCACGCGGGTATCCTTCAGGCCCCGGAGGGCACCGGCGGATGCCGCCTGAAGACCGTCCGAGACCTGGAACACCGCGGCAAACAGCAGCAAGCCGGCCGCCATTTCAATCACTGACCGATCCGCCGTGTAGATCCGGGCGATCCACTCGGGCAGCAACCACATCAGCGTGGCCGAACACAGCCCGAACACGCCGGCAATGCCGATCCCTACCAGCCCTGCGCGGCGGGCACCGTCCGGATCGCTGCGCCCGATCGCGTTGCCGACTCGCACCGTGATCGCGCCGGCCAGCCCCAACGGCACCATGAAGGCCATCGAGGCGAAGTTGATCGCCACCTGGTGGGACGCGATCGGCAGCGGCCCGAGCGTCCCGATCAACAGTGCGGCGGCGACGAACAGACTGCCTTCGAAAAAGATCATCACGCCGATCGGCAGACCAACGCTGAGCAGGCCACGAATCTCGCCCAGCATCGGCCGACCGAAACGCTCGAACACGGCGTAAGGCCGATAAACCTCGCGGCTGCGAATGTAGATTGCCAGCGCGAACAGCTGCAGCCAGAACACGATCGCCGTGGCCCAGCCGCAGCCGACCGCCCCCATCGCCGGAAAGCCGAACTTGCCGAACATGAAGAGGTAGTTCAGCGGCACGTTGCAGGCGATTCCGAGCAGACCGATGTACATCGTCGGCCGGGTATGCCCGGCACCTTCGGAAAAGAACCGCAGCACCAGTGCGAGGGTCATCGCCGGCGCACCCCAGCTCATTGCCTTGAGGTAGCCCAGCGCCATCCCGGAAACCGAAGCATCGACCGACAACGCCCGCATCACCCAGCCGGCGTTGCGTGCCGACAGGGCCAGCAGCACGGCGAGCGCCAGTGCAACCCACAACGCCTGGCGCGTCATCTCGCCGGCCTGCCGCCGCCGGCCGGCACCGTCGAGCTGCGACACCGCCGGCGAGACCGACATCAGCACCCCGAGCACGAACAGCAAACCGGCCGCCCAGACCGAGGAGCCGATCGCGATCGCACCCAGATCGACCTGCCCCAGTCGCCCGGCCATCACCGTGTCGACGAAGTTCATGCCGAAACTGGTCAGCTGACCCACGATCAATGGCCCGGCCAGCAGCAGGGTGCGACGGATTTCGTAATGAAGCCCCGACCCGGTCGGCCGGGGCGGGACCGGGAGATCCATGCTCATCGGGGCGGCTTCCGCAGACAATCGAGGAGTTTAGCGGAAGCCAATCGGGCTGTTCCGGTGGGGAGCGGAGCGAGGTCACTCGTTCGGCACCATTCACAGTGCCTGCGGGTCGATCTCAACCCCGATAGTCCCGCTCCAGCCACGCCAGCATCGTTCGCAATCCCTGGGCCTCACCGCCGGCGGGCCGACCAGGGCGGTCGCCGAGGTTCCATGCATAGACGTCGAGATGCATCCAGTCGATACCCTTGGGGACGAAGTGATCAAGGAAAAGGGCAGCGGTCAGGCTACCGCCGAAGCTCGAGGTACCGCTATTGGACAGGTCGGCGATCTTCGGCTGGATCTGGCTTTTGTAGGGCATGTACAGCGGCATATGCCAGAGCGGATCGTCGAGCTGGAACGAAAGATCCTGCAGACTGCGCGCCTGGGCCGGGTCACGTGCGTACAGCGGCGGCAGGTCCTCGCCCAGCGCGACTCTCGCTGCGCCGGTCAGGGTGGCGAAGTCGATGATCCTCTCGGCACCGTCCTCGGCGGCCAGGGTCAGGGCGTCGGACAGCACGACGCGACCCTCGGCGTCGGTATTGCCGATCTCGACCGAGGTACCGTCGCGGGTCCGCAGAATGTCGGAAGGCCGGTAGGCATTGCCGGCAATCGAATTCTCGACCGCGGGAATGTAGACCCGCAGGTGGACCGACAGGCCAGTGCGCATGATCAGTTCGGCCAGGCCCAGCACGTGGGCGGCGCCACCCATGTCCTTTTTCATCAGCGCCATGCCGGCAGAGGCCTTTATATCAAGGCCGCCGGTATCGAACACCACGCCCTTTCCGACCAGCGCCAACGGCCGATGCGATGGATCGCCCCACTCCATCCGGATCAGGCGCGGGGTACGCGTTGAGGCCCGGCCGACCGCCTGGATGGCCGGAAACTCCCGTTCCAGTCTCGCGCCCTCGATCACCTCGAAGGCCGCGCCCTGGCGCTCGGCCAACTCGGCGGCGACCTCGGCCAACTCGGCCGGACCCAGGTCTCCGGCTGGCGTGTTGACCAGATCGCGAACCCGGAACCAGACGTCACGCAACATCTCGATCCGCGCCCGAAGGGCCTCGGGAACACGAAGCACGCTGCCCGCCCGGTCGATTGGCTTGTAGCGATCGTAGCGGTAATGCCCCAGCGCCCAACCCAGCGCCAGGCTCTCGAGTTCCGGGTCGGCCTCACCCTCGATGCTAAATTCAGCGGCCGGCAGTAAGGCGGGCAGGCAGGCCAGCGTCCAAAGCACGCCATGCTCGGCTCGGCCAACCAGCACCTCGCCGAGCCGACCATCACTGCCGGGCACCAACAGCGCGCTGTCCGGGCGGGCGCGAAACGGGCTGGCGGCGGCGAAATTGCGCTGAAAATCAGTCGCCCCGGCGCGCCAGCGTTCGAGCTGGCCGGGATCGAGAATGCGAATCGGCACGGCCGGGGCCGAACCCTCCGAACAATCACTTGCGAACATTTCAATTCCTCGCGAAACAGTTACTGCCAGCCTTCAAGGCGTACATCGATCTCGACCAGGCAGCGCTTGAACGCCCTCGGCACGCGCTCGCCGAAGCCGTCCAGGTAATCTTCGACATGGCGCATTTCCTCGCGCCAGGCAGCCACGTCCACTTCGAGCAGGGCCTCGATGTCAGGCCGCGATTCGAGCCCTTCGAGGTTCAGTGCATCGGGCGCAGGAAGGCGACCCACCGGCGTTTCAACGGCATCGGCCGAGCCGTCGCAGCGGCGCATGATCCAATCCAGCACGCGCAGGTTATCGCCAAATCCGGGCCACATGAAGTTGCCGTCGGCATCACGCCGGAACCAGTTGACCTGGAAGATCTTCGGCGGCTGGCTCAGGCGCTGCCCGACTGCGAGCCAGTGGCCCCAGTAATCACCGAAGTGATAGCCGCAGAACGGCTTCATCGCCATCGGATCACGCCGTACCACGCCGACCTGCCCGGTTGCGGCCGCAGTTGTTTCCGAGGCCATGACTGCACCGAGGAAGGTGCCGTGGGTCCAGTCAGCCGCTTGCATCACCAGCGGCGCCAGACTGGCGCGCCGACCGCCGAACACGATCGCGTCGATCGGCACGCCGGCCGGGTTTTCCGATTGCTCGGTATAGCTTGGACATTGGTGGGTCGAAACTGTGAAGCGCGAGTTCGGATGGGCTGCCGGACCTCTGGCCGGGTCGAATTTCCCGCCCTTCCAGTCGCGTGCCGGCTCGCGCCCATCCAGACCCTCCCACCAGGGCTGGTCGTCGTCGGTGACGGCGACATTGGTGAAGATGGTATCGCGGCCCAGCATGGCCAGCGCGTTCGGGTTGGTCGACTCCGAGGTGCCGGGCGCGACCCCGAAGAACCCGGACTCCGGGTTGATTGCGTACAGCCGGCCATCCGCGCCCGGATGCAGCCAACAGATGTCGTCACCCACCGTGTGCACCTTCCAGCCCTGGCTGCGGTACGGCTCGGGCGGAATCAGCATCGCCAGGTTGGTCTTGCCACAGGCCGACGGGAAGGCGGCGGCGATGTAGCGGGTCTGTCCTTCAGGATTCTCGATGCCGACGATCAGCATGTGCTCGGCCAGCCAGCCTTCGCTCCTCGCCTGCCAGCTGGCAATGCGCAGCGCATGGCATTTCTTGCCCAGCAGCGCATTGCCGCCGTAGCCGGAGCCGTAACTCTCGATCGACAGCTCCTCAGGGTAATGCACGATGTAGCGCCGATTCGGATCCAGCTCACCGATCGAGTGCAGGCCACGCACGAACTTGCCCTCGCGTTCGATACGCGCTAGCGCCGGGGCGCCCATGCGGGTCATCTTGCGCATGTTCGCGACCACATAGGGACTATCGGTAATTTCCACGCCCAGGCGCGAGAACGACGACTCGATCGGCCCCATGCAGTAGGGGATCACGTACAGGGTCCGACCCTGCATGCAGCCTGCGAACAGGCCATCCATCATTGCGTGTGCCTCGTCCGGATCCATCCAGTTGTTGTTCGGTCCGGCATCATCGGCGTGGCGGGTGCAGACAAAGGTCAGGTGCTCGACGCGGGCCACATCATCAGGATCGGAACGATGCAGGTAACACTCCGGATGAGTCTCGCGATTCAACTTCAGCAGTTCGCCGCTGTCGAGCATCGCGCTGATCAGGGCTGCATTTTCCTCGGCACTGCCGTCGCACCAGTGGATCGCATCCGGTCGGGTCCGGCGGGCCACGGAATCGACCCAGTTGGCCAGTTCGGTCAGCGTCGTCGTCATCGGTTTCCTCATTTCACTGCGGTGAGTGCCGGTCGGCTGCGGGCCGATCGGCACGGAATTCAGGCTGGCACGAACGGCTCCAACCGTGGCGGCACCATCACCCGTTGCGGCCGCAGGTACAGCGGCATGCCGTGGGCGTCATAGTCCGGATAGTCCTCGCCGCGGATCAATGGCTCAAGGTAGCGCCGAGCCGCGGCAGTAATGCCGAAACCGTCGTCACGAATGAATTCCGGCGGCATCTTCTTTTCATGGTTGGCGATTGCATCCAGTGGCGCCGACACGATGCGCCACTGGTACGGGTCGTCGCTGATCCGCTCGATCACTGGCATCACCCCGCTCTGGCCGGCGAGAGCGAGTTCGACGGCACCGCACCCCACGGCGCGCGCGTGCTCGACATCGGTCTTCGATGCGAGATGCCGAGCCGAACGCTGCAGGTAATCGCTGACCGCCCAATGATACTTGTAGCCCAACTCACGCTTGACGATCCCGGCCACAACCGGCGCGACGCCGCCAAGCTGCTTGTGGCCAAAGGCGTCGGTGGTGCCGGCGTCGGCAAGAAAGCCGCCGTCGGTGTGACGTGCACCCTCCGACACCACGATCGAGCAATAGCCGTGGGTTTCGACCGATTGCCGAACCGCGGCACAGAACTTCGCCTGATCGAATGACACCTCGGGAAACAGGATGATCTGCGGCGGGTCATCGTCGGCGCGCTGGGCCAGACCGCCAGCCGCGGCAATCCAGCCGGCATGTCGACCCATGACCTCGAGGATGAAGACCTTGGTCGAACTCGACGCCATCGCCATCACGTCGAGACTGGCTTCGAGAATGGAGACCGCGACGTACTTGGCCACCGAGCCGAAGCCAGGGCAGTTGTCGGTCACGGCCAGGTCGTTGTCGATGGTCTTGGGAATGCCGATCGCGTTGAGTGGATAGCCGAGTTCGGCGGCCATGCACGCGATCTTGTGCGCCGTATCGGCCGAATCGTTGCCGCCGTTGTAGAAGAATGTGCCAATGCCGTGGGCGTCGAACACCTCGATCAGGCGCTCGTACTCGCGCCGGTTCTGATCCATGCCCTTGAGCTTGTAACGGCACGAGCCGAATGCACCGCCCGGGGTCTGGGCCAGCCGGCGCAGATCGTCATCGGTTAGTGAAGAAGTGTCGATCAGGCGCTCCTCGAGCGCACCGATGATTCCGTCGGCAGCCGCAAACACGCCCCCAAACCGGTCCGGATGGGCACGCGCGGCCTGGATGACCGCCGCGGCGGTGGCATTGATCACCGGTGTCACACCACCGGATTGCGCGTAGAGAATGTTGTTCGCTGGCATCGCTGGAGTCTCGCCCATGGACCGACCGGGATCAAGCACCAAAGGATAGCGTATCCCGAGTCCCGCGCGGTCGGGTTTGACAGTCGTCGGCAATCGGGTTATTTTTAGCGGCTAGGCTCACCGGCACAACGACCGGAATCGGAAACAAGATGCGTATCGTTCTCCTCGGCCCGCCGGGTTCCGGCAAGGGCACACAGGCGGCCCTGCTGCGCGAGCGGCTCGGTCTGGCCCATATTTCCACCGGCGTTCTGCTACGTGATGCGGTCGAACGTGGCACCGATCTCGGCCTCAAGGCCAAACGCTACATGGATGCCGGCGAATTGGTGCCCGACGCGCTGGTGCTCGACCTGGTCGAGGAGCGCCTGGGCCAGAAAGACGTCGGCTCGGGCTTCATCCTTGATGGCTACCCGCGCAACCTGGCCCAGGCCGAAGCGCTCGACGACCTACTGGGCCGGATCGGCCAGCCGGTCGAACTCGCGGTCGCCGTGACGGTCGACGAGACCGAGATCGTCGAGCGACTCTCGAAGCGCGCGATCGAGGAAGGCCGCTCCGACGACACCGAAGAGGTGATCCGCAACCGGATGCGCGTCTACTCCGAGCAGACCGCACCGGTGGCGCAGCACTACGCCGCTCGCGGCCAGTTGCGCGATGTCGACGGGATGGGCGGGATCGAAGAGATCAATCATCGGATCGTGGCTGCGCTGAATTCTGCCTGAGTCCGGGGTCGATCAGGAGTCCGGCGCGATGCGGATCAGGAATCGCCGAGCGTCCTGAAACGGTTCGGATTTGCTCAACTGGTGGCCGAAACGCTCGCAAAACACCCGCAGATCGAGTTCGGCCAGCGGATCGTCGGCCAGAACCTCCAGCAGCTCGCCGCTGCGCATGTTGCGAATTTCACTGCGAACTCGAAACACGGGTTCCGGACAGAGCAGGCCGCGTGCGTCCAGCCTTCGATCGATGCGCAACAGCGGCTCCAACTGCACTCCGAAATCCTGAAGATTCGTGCATCATAGAGTATCGGTCGAGCGGCGCAGGGGCTGAGATGCAGCGTTGGTTTGTAACAATCGGGAATATCGTCCTGCTCCGGGCCGGACCTCAGGATCTGCCCGCGGGCCGGTCATCGGCCCTGCTCGGGTTGATGTGTTTTGCATTGATCGTTTTCATCTCGGGCCGGCTCGAGGGTGAGCCGACCGACGCGCTGGATCTGATCGTGTCGTTCGCGGTGCCAGTGCTGGCCACGCTCATCCTGCTGCAATCGTGCGGCCACGCGACTCGATTCGCCCAGACAACCGCCGCCCTGTTCGGCAGTGGCGCGCTGATCAGCCTGGTCAACCTGCCGCTGTGGCTTTATCCCGGCACACCCGTTCCGGCACCCATCGTGCTGCTGGTCATGGTCGGGCTGGTCTGGAGCCTTGCGGTCGATGGTCATATCTGGCGCCATGCGCTGGAGTTGCCGTTACCACTGGGCGTGGCCATCGCGGTGCTGATCCTGATCGTTCAGGCCAGCGTCTTCCAGCTCATCTCCGGGGGCACACCATGAAGATTCACATACTTGGCATCTGCGGCACGTTCATGGGCGGGATCGCTGCACTGGCGCGCGCCGACGGCCACACGGTTTCAGGCCAGGACGAAAACGTCTACCCACCGATGAGCACCCAGCTCGAAACACTGGGCATCCATCTCAAGGAAGGCTACGCCCCGGCCGACCTGCCAGCACGAACCCGGCTGGTGATCATCGGCAATGCCCTGAGCCGGGGCAACCCGGCCGTCGAGCACGTCCTGAACGCGGGCATCGAATACGTCTCGGGTCCGCGCTGGCTGGGCGAAAACTACCTGTCGGGCAAGACCGTGCTGGCTGTTGCCGGAACCCACGGCAAGACCACGACCTCCAGCATGCTGGCCTGGATTCTGGATGCCGCAGATCTCGAGCCGGGCTTTCTGATCGGCGGCGTACCGGGCAATTTCGGCATCAGCGCCCGGGCCGGCGAGAAAGTGTTCGTGGTCGAGGCCGACGAATACGACACCGCGTTCTTTGACAAGCGCGCCAAGTTCGTGCACTACCGGCCCTCGGTGGCGATCCTGAACAACCTGGAATTCGACCACGCCGACATCTATCCCGATCTCGAGGCCATCGAAACCCAGTTCAATCACCTGCTGCGAACGATTCCAGGCCACGGCACGATCATCGTCAATGCCCAGGATGCCAATCTTGAGCGCGTGCTCGAGCGCGGTTGCTGGAGCTCCGTCGAGCGCTTTGGCATGCACCGGGAGTGTCAGGCGCAGTGGACTGTCAAACTGCTCAACCCGGCCGCCGGCCAGACCGAGTTCTTCCATGACGACGCAAGTATCGGTCAGCTGGAATGGAACCTGACCGGTCGTCACAATGCGTTGAATGCCTGCGCGGCAATTGCGGCAGCGGCCCGGGTCGGGGTCGAGCCGGCCGATGCGGTGCAGGCGCTGGCCAGGTTTCAGGGAGTGCGTCGCCGCATGGAATTTCTTGGTGAAAGCGGCGGCATTCGAATCTTCGATGACTTCGCCCACCACCCGACCGCGATCCGACTGACTCTGGAGGGGCTGCGACGCAAGGTCGGCGGGAGTCGGATCCTGGTCGCGTTGCAGCCGGGCAGCAACACCATGCGGGCCGGACACCATCTCGATCAGCTCGCTCCGGCGCTGGCGGCCGCCGATCAGGTGTTCATGTATTCGGCCGAACCGCTGGGCTGGGATCCGAGCGAAGTGTTCAGCCAACTTTCCGGCGGCGGCAAGTTCCGAGCCCGGATCGAAAGTCTGCTTTCGGACCTGCGTGGTGCCGCCCGTGCCGGTGATCACGTGGTCTTCATGAGCAACCGCGGCTTTGCCGGTGCACCGCAACGCTTCCTCAACGGGGACTGAACCATGTTGGATCTTGAGCCCGCTACAGCACGAGAATCGCTGCCGCTTTTTCCGCTGCCCATGGTGCTGTTTCCCCAGTCACGGACCCAGCTGCGGATTTTTGAATCACGCTACCTGCAGATGACACGGGACTGCTCGGCCCAGGACCGAGGCTTCGGCATCGTCCATTTTTCGCCGGCCGCCGACGGCCGTCCGGCACGTCACGCCGCGATCGGCACCGAGGCCATGATCGAGGATTTCGCCACACTCGAGGACGGTCTGCTTGGTATCACGGTGCGGGGCAGAAGGCGGTTTCTGATTCAGTCGACCTCGGCGCTCGAGAATGGCCTGATCGTCGGTGCCGTGCAATGGATCCCCGAGGAGCCGCGCCTGGAGGTGCGGCCCGAGCACGCGGTGCTGCAGGCCATGTTGCGCGAATTGCTGCTCCACCATGCCTTTGCGGAGCTGGCCGAAGTCGATGCCGACGACGCCAGTCGACTCGGCATGGCACTGGCCTCGGTCCTGCCATTGGACGCCTCGGAGGCCCAGACGCTGTTGGCCGTCAGCGATCCGAACGAGCGCCTCGACGCCCTGATCCGACTGCTCGGGACCGAATCAGCGGACTGATTGGCCACCGCGCCCCAGCAATGGGGCCTCGACTTCAGGCTGCAGCCACTGCCAATCAACAGCGCTCTGCAGTTGCTCCAGGGCGCGCTCGCGACCCTGCTCCTGCTCACGCCAGGTATTGAAGAAACCGAGCCGGCGAACAGGGACCAGCTCGCGCACCTGGAGCAACCAGACCGGAATCTCGCCGGGCACCAGGCGCAGACCGGAGTCCCAGCCCCGGAGCAGCACCACGCCGCCTTCAGGCAGCGCTCGGCGCAACATGATCTGCTGCGGCTGACCCGCGAAATCACGGCCAAAATGCCCCAGTCGTAATGGATCAGACTGCGCCGCAATCAAGGGTCCAAGCCGCTCCCAGCCGTTGACCGGCGGCAACTCGAATCCGGCCGTCGCCAGACCCTCGATCAGCACATGCTCGGACAATGCCAGTTGGGCATCGAACACCACCCGCTGCGGCGCTCCGATCCGCGAGCGCTGCATCGGCAGCCGGCTCCAGCCCCCACTCCACCAGGACTCCATCGGCATTCGAAGCGCTGGTGGCTCGAGACGGAACCGATCCGCGGTCGGTGCATACATCTGCTGCACGGTCAGCACCGATGCGATCAGCCAGCCGGCCACGAAGACCAGCAGCAAGGTTCTGGCAAACGGCAGAGTCCGTGCCCGACTGCGATAGCCGATCCCGGTTACGGCCAGCCAACCCCCGGCCAGCGCCAATGCGGCGATCAGGCCGTTGAGGGTGGCGTTGGCGAAATAGAATTCGGCGAATCCGAACAGCCCCAGCCACAGCACCACGCCCAGATACAGCCACTTGCGCCGCCGCGGGCGAAACTCCCGGGCCAGCAGCAGCGCAGCATAGCCAAACACCAGCGTGACCAGCACGAACAGGATACTGGGTACCTCGGCCACACTTCCCGGACCTGCCGGTCGGCCCAGTACCATTCCGGCCAATGCGTTCAACAGCAGCGCCAGCACGGCACCGCCGGCGGTACACAACAGCCAGTGGCCAAGTGCGATCCATTGACGCAGAACCGTCAGTCCGAGCACCATCAGAACCACCAGGGCGATCAGCACCCGAACCGAGCCGGCCAGCCAGACGGCCAGCATGATCGGATCGGCAAAGTGGCTGCGCAAGCTGGCAGCCAGGCCGGAGAACCGGAAGCTGGCCTCCCAGGCATCGGTCGAGAACGGTGCCAGCAGCAAGGCTCCGGTCAAGGCCGCCAGCGAGATCACCAGCATCAGGCCGAGGATGATCATGCCGATCACCTCGCGCCGCCCCGGCTCGATCAGGCCGCCGAACCATCGCCCCAACCGGGGATGGCGCCGCAGCCAGCGGGCCAGCCGCATGATCCACCACGGCGTTCGCCGCGCACCCCACTCGTAGATCACGCGCGTCACCCAGGCGACCGACCAGAGCCCACCGACCATCACCAGCAAAAGTAGGGTCAGCCGGCCGCCAAACTCGGCCGCCAGCTCCAGCGACTCTCCGAACAGCGCACCAGGCAACAGCATCAATGGCGCCCAGAGCAGACAGGCGATCACCATGCGCGGCACGAAGGCCGACGGCGCCATGCCCAGCGAACCGGCGACCAGTGGCACTACCGGGCGCAGTGGTCCAACGAAGCGGGCAATGAACACGCCTCGGCCGCCGTGGCGAAAGAAGAATTCCTCGCCGGCTCCAAGCCAGTGCGGATTGCGCCGCAGCAGGCCCCAGGAGTGAATCCGCGCCCGGTAGCGTAGCCCGATCCAATAGGACAGCCCATCGCCGAGGATTGCACCAAACGCCACCGCCGCTGACATCGCAGCCAGAACAACCGGATCCCATCCAACCACAGCTCCGAGCATGAACAGCAGCAGGATGCCGGGAACGAAGATCCCGATCAATGCCAGTGCCTCGATGAAACCGAGCAGAAATCCGAGTACCAGCAACCAGCCTGGATGCTGCACCGCCCACTGCACCCACTCCTGGAAATCCATCGCTATCGCCAGAAACCGGCACCGGGCCGGCTACACTGAGCAGCAGATCTTCGACCTGGAGCGTACATCGATGAATTCACTTTCCGGCAAAACCCTGTTCATCAGCGGAGCGTCGCGCGGCATCGGCGAGGCAATCGCAATGCGTGCCGCAGCCGACGGCGCCAACATCGCGATTGCGGCCAAAACCGACCGCCGCCACCCGCAATTGCCCGGAACAATCCACAGCGTGGCCGAGGCGGTCGAGGCGGCCGGCGGCCAGGCGCTGCCGCTGAAAGTCGACATCCGCGATGAGCAGGCTGTGGCCGATGCCATGGCCCGCACCGCCGATCACTTCGGCGGCATCGACATCCTGGTCAACAACGCCTCCGCGATCTGGCTGGCGCCGACGCCACAGGTGCCGATGAAACGCTTCGACCTGATGTTCGGCGTCAACGTACGCGGCACTTTCGTCTGCTCGCAAGCGGCCCATCCCTACCTCAAGCGTTCCGACAACCCGCACATTCTAAATCTGTCGCCACCGCTGAACATGAACGCCGGGTGGTTCGGACCGCATGTTGCCTACACCATGTCGAAATACGGCATGAGCATGTGCGTGCTCGGCATGGCTGAAGAATTCCGCAGTGATGGCATCGCCGTCAACGCACTATGGCCGCGCACGGTGATTGCCACCGCGGCGCTGGCAATGCTCGGCGGCGTGGTCCAGCCCGAGCAGTGTCGCAAACCGGAGATCATGGCCGATGCCGCGCACCATGTCCTGACCCGGCCGGCCCGCGCATGCAGCGGTCGATTCCTGATCGATGACGAGGTACTGGCTGAGGCCGGCATCACCGATTTCGAGCGTTACGCAGTCGTCCCCGGCACGCCGCTGACGACCGACCTGTTCGTGGAGAAATAATCGCGACAGGCTTGCTCGCCTCAGGTACTTGGGTAGCCTCGAAACAACCCTGTACGAGCGCGATGGTGTTTTTGCGGGAGTCTCCGGCTCGGCTTGGGCAAACCCGGCCTGGTCACTCCAGATCAGCGAGCCAAAGCGAGCCGGAGGCCGCGCAAAGGCCCGTCAGCGGCTCGCCCGAAGGGAACTCTGAATCGATCACTACTTATGGGTCAGTCGCCAGCGTCGACGCTCTCGACGATGAAGCCGCCCGATTTCTCGTCATGCTTGAGCCTGACCAGACCGGCGGCCTGCATCTGCTCGAGCAACTGGCCGAAGGACTTGAAGCCGTGGTAGCTCTCGCTGAAACCCGGCCGGCGACGCTTGAGGGTCTGCTTGACCATCGAGCCCCAGACCTTCTCTTCCTCATCGCGATCCCGGAACAGCGCCTCAATGGTCTCGAGCACCAGCTCGAAGCCTTCCTGGCGGCGCTTGTCCTCATCCTTGGCCTCGGCACTGGCCTCGACAGAGGCAGCGGGCACCGGCTCCGGTTCTGCTCCGCTCGGGGGCTTCGCCCGGGTTTTTTTCTTCTTTGCTTTCTTTTTCGCTGCCTGCTGCTTGCGCTCCGTCTTCTTCTCGCTGTCGCGCACCAGGTCGTCGTAGAAAATGAACTCGTCGCAGTTCGAGGTCAGCAGATCCGAGGTCGAGCTCTTGACACCGACCCCGATCACCAACTTGTTGTTTTCCCGCAGCTTGCTGACCAGCGGCGAAAAATCCGAATCACCGGAAATGATGACGAAGGTATCGACGTGGGCCTTGGTGTAGCACAGGTCCAGCGCATCGACCACCATCCGGATATCGGCCGAGTTCTTGCCGGACATCCGCAAATGCGGAATCTCGATCATTTCAAACGCCGCCTCATGCATCTGGGGCTTGAATTCTCGGTATCGGGCCCAGTCACAATAGGCCTTCTTGACCACGATGTTGCCTTTCAACAGCAGGCGTTCGAGCACTTTCTTGATGTCGAAGGCCGAGTAGCGCGCATCGCGAACGCCAAGCGCAATGTTCTCGAAGTCGCAGAACAGGGCGAGGTTGCGGGTGGTCTGGTTCATGTCCGGTTTCGATGGCCTGTAGATTTCGGGCTCAGCATACCAGCGCTGCAGATCGTCGTTGCGCCGATACGCTGCTGCCGCGGGTCCCTGGATGCCGATTAAGGATCCTGATCCGGGATTCTCATCCAGGACAGTCGTCGGCGCGATGGCCGAGGCGCGATAATCCACCGATGCAGCCAGATTTCGAAGCCATCACGCCGGCAACGATCGAATGGTGTGGCGCGATTCCATTTGCGCCCGGATTCGGCGACAGCTACTTTTCGCGCGACGACGGTCGGGCCGAGAGTGCCGCGGTGTTCATCGAGGGTAATTCACTTCCGCAGCGATTCGAAGCTCTCGCTCGCGGCGAGCTGTTCGTGGTCGGCGAGACCGGCTTCGGCAGCGGCCTCAACCTGCTGCTGGCCGCGCTCGAATTCACCCATCGTGCACCACCGGATGCTTTTCTGGCGCTGCTCTCGGCCGAGTTGCACCCGCTGACGCGCAGCGACCTGGCGCGGGCCCTGCAGCGCTGGCCCGATCTCGAGGCCTTTACCTCCCCTCTGCTGCAGCAGTACCCCGCCGCGTGCCCCGGCTACCACCGGATCCGGCTGGCACCCAACATCGAATTGACGCTGATGCTGGGCGAAGCACGTCAGATGTGGCAACAACAGCAGGCCTGTGTGGACGCCTGGTTTCTGGACGGTTTCGCGCCGGACCGCAACCCCGAGATGTGGTCGCCGAAGCTGTGCCAGACGCTGGCCAAGCGCTCGCGTCCCGGCGCGACACTGGCAAGCTTCACCGTGGCCGGGTCCGTGCGCAACGCGCTTGCCGGTGCCGGCTTCGAGATCGAGCGCAAGCCGGGCTTCGGTCGCAAGCGTCATCGCCTCGAAGGCCGCCTGAACGGGCAATGGAAGGCCCGACGCATTCGTCGTGGCCACGCGCTGGTGGTCGGTGCAGGCCTGGCCGGCGCGACCAGCGCACGGGCGCTGGCGGAGCGCGGCTGGCAGGTGACGGTCGTCGATCATTCGGGGCTTGCCGCCGGCGCTTCGGGCAATCGCGCGGGCGTTGTTTACACCACGCCCAGCGGCGCGGCGACAGCCCAGAACCGCTTCTACCAGTCCAGCTACCTGCACGCCCTGAACTGGTTTGACCGACACCGGCTGGCAGAGCTCGGCATCGGCGCCTTTGACGGGGTGGTGCAGCAGCTTTGCAATCCGCGTCAACGCGACCGCATGCAGCGTGCCCTGGGCAGCGGCCACTGGCCATCAGAGGAGCTGGAGCGGCTCGACACTGACCGCGTGCTGCTGCGACGCGCGGGCTTCCTGCAGCCGGCGGCCTGGTGCCAGCTGCTGCTTCAGCATCCAGCGATCGAGTTCAGGCAGGCGCAATTACTGGGCGTTCGGGACAGCCGCCTGCCATCTCTGCAGTTCGACGATCCTTGCATCGCTGAAGCGGACGCGACCGTGCTGTGCACGGCGATGCCGCCTGAAGCCATGGGCAGGTTGCCCGACCAACTGCCACTGCGGCGCATCCGTGGCCAGGTCAGCGAGCTGCACGCAACACCCGCCAGCCGCGAATGGCGACAGGCCGAATGTCACGAAGGTTACCTGACGCCAGCCGTCGATGGACTGCATTGCATCGGCGCGACGTTCGACCCATACGATGACGAACTCTCAGCGCGAGCTCAGGATGATCGGGCCAATCTCGACCAGCTCAGGAAATTTCGACCCGATCGCTGGCAGGAGCTGGGTGGCGCGGCCGCATCGATCGGCGGCCACCGGGTCGGCTTCAGAGTTCAGTCCCGAGACTTCCTGCCAGTGTGCGGCCCGGTTTCGGGGACACGCAACTCAGCACCAGCACTCTGGCTCGATCTGGCCCATGGCAGTCGCGGCATCAGCGGTACACCGCTTTGTGCCGACTTCCTTGCCGACGCCTGGACCGGCGTTCCCGGCCCGACCGACCGTGCCATCGAGGGTGCCCTTGATCCGTCCCGCTTCAGTCTTCGTCGTCGAACAGGTCCTCGCTGACCGCTTCCTGCAGCAGGATGGCGTTGAGGTCGACCTTGATCGCCCCGTCGGCAAGCACTTCGTCGATCCGGATCGCGGGTACCTCGGCAGAATGAACCTGCCGCGCAAGGTCGATTCGGTCTCCGCCAACATATTCATCGCCACGGCGCCGGAGCCTGCGCACCACAGGCCAAAGTCGATGCTCCTGGCTGGTTTGCAGGACGACTGCATATTCACCGTCGGTCAGGCGCACCAGGATGCCCGGCGTTACCCAGCCGAGGAACTGGATCAAGGTCTCGACCATGGTTGCATCGAAGCGCTGCCTGCGCTCACGCCAAAGAAGCCCCAGTGCCTCATGATGCGATAGAACGCGCTGATGCGGCGAATGAGTGGTCATTGAGTCGTAGGCATTGACCACGGCCACCAGCGTCGATAACGGCAACAGACGATCGGCGGTCTTGCCGTCCGGATAGCCCTGCCCGTCGGGCTGCTCGTGATGCTCGAGCACGGCGCGCGCCACCTCGGGCTCGATGCGCTCATCCGCGCTCAGCAGATCGAAACCCTCAGCCGAATGGCGCTTGAGATAGTCCAGTTCCTCGCGGTCGAGTGCTCCGGTCTTGTTGACGATTGCCGGATCAAGTCGGGTCTTGCCAAGGTCGTGCAGCAGGCCAGCCAGACCAGCGCGTTCAACCAGTTCGTCTTCCCACTTCAAGGCGCGCGCCAGACCCATGGCAAGGATGGCAACGTTGACACTGTGTTCGGCAGTTTGTTCATCGGAAAGCCGGATCCGGGTCAGCCAGATCATGGCCGCGATATTGCTCTCCAGTGACCCTGCGATCTGGCGCAGGCCGAGCCGCGCCTGCTCGGCATCCAGGCGCCCGGTCTTCTTCAGCGAATCAATCAGCGCTGCCGCCTGGCGGTAAAGCAGGTCGTGGCAATCGATCGCATTCCGGACCGAGCTTGCGTTCAGCCGGGCACGCCGCAGCATGTTGATGGGATTGAGCGAGCGGTTCTTTGCGTTCGCGCGTGATTCGGCCTTGAATGAGCGTGCCGAGGGCGGCCGGAAGGCATTGCGTCCGCGCAACAGGTCGATCACCACCCAGCGACACTCGTCCACGAACCAGGCGCGCTGCTCATCGGACAGAATCATCACGCCTTCGAGCGGAAACGGCGAATCGCGCCATGGCCGATCCAGGCGTGAGACGAAGTGGCCGATCTGAAGCTCGGCCGGATCAACCATGCATTCGCTCTCGAACAGCTCACCGGAGGGTCGATCCGGTCCGATTCCGCTCATGTAGCCCTGCCTGTTCCCGATATGCCTGATTCAAGCGTATCGCAAATCCGGACCACCCGTTCAGAGTTCAGTGGGTTGCTCGTGGGCAGGTTCCCTGCCTTCCTGCTCGAGTACCTCGCGCAGGTCGACCTTCAGCGCATTGCCGGCGAGCACCTCGATAACCCGAATCGGCTGCTCCGGATTGCCGAGGTTGTGCGCCGACAAATCGATCCGGCCACCGGCTACGAAGCGATCATCATCCGGCTCGAGCAACCGCACCCTCGGCCACAGGCGATGCTGCTGGCTCGCCTTGAGTACCACCGCATACTGATCCGAAGACAGCCGGACCAGAGTGCCCGGGGTGATCCAGCCGAGGAACTGAATCAGTGCCTCAACCATTTCGCCGGAGAACTGCCGACCCCTTTCCTTCCACAGAATACCCAGGGCTTCATGGTGCGACCGGGGTGCGCTGTAGGGTCGGCGACTGGTGATTGCATCATAGGCATCGACCACGCTGATCAGTGCCGAAAGTGACTGCTGCCGGCCATCGATCAGGCCCTGGGGATACCCTTTTCCATCGGGCCGCTCATGGTGCTCGAGCACCGCCCTGGCCACAGCATTTTCGATCTCGCTTTCCTGCTGCAACATGTCGAAGCCGAAGCGCGCGTGCTGCTTGATATGCTCGTATTCTGCCGGGGTCAGACGGTCGGGCTTGTTGAGGATCTGCAGATCCAGCTTCAGCTTGCCGAGATCATGCAGCATGCCGGCCATGCCGGCGCGCTCGACTTGTTCAGACTTCCAGCCCAACGCCTGGGCCAGCCCCATGCCGAGAATCGCAACATTGACGCAATGCTCGGCGGTATACCGGTCGGTGTTCTTGATCCGGGTCAGCCAGACCATGGCCGCGAGGTTCTTTTCCAGACGCCCGGCAATCCGCCGAACCCCGATCCGAGCGTCCGCCGGATTCACCGCGCCGGTCCGCCCGATGGCTTCGATCAACGCGTCGGCCTGACGCAGAATCAGCGTATGCCCATCCAGGGAATCGTCGACGATGGTCGCATCGAGCTCGGCACGACGCAAAGCATTGATCTGTGCCGCAGGGTTGCCAACCTCACCCTTCCAGGTCGGCCCGGAACCGGCCGCTGCCGCCGACCGCGTCGGCCTGGACTCGATACCAGTCCGGCTGCGCAGCAGATCGACCACGACCCAGCTTGAATTGTTGCGAAACCAGTTGATCTGGCTCTGACGCGAAAGCAGTACTCCAGCCAGTGAGAATGGACTTCCGATCCACGGCCGGTCCAGCCTCGACACGAAGTGTCCGAGCTGGAGATGGGCGGGGTCGAACACGACCTCGTGGTCCCAAAGCAGGTGTTGATCGTGGCGCCCTGCATCCATCGATACGAAATCCCCTTGGAGTGATCGTCAGGTCCCCAACATTCTACGCTCCATCAGCCAGCTTGCAAATCGCGGACCCGCGATCGAGCGAAACGCTGAGTGCACGGGGCCGCAAATCAAGTTGCCAGCTCGTGCAGATCACGGAAGTAGTCCAGCGCTTCCGGGTTGGCCAGGGCCGAGGTGTTCTTGACCGATCGGCCGTGGATCACGTCACGCACCGCCAGCTCGGTGATCTTGCCCGACACGGTGCGCGGCAGCTCGGGCACGGCGATCACGCGTGCAGGGACGTGTCGCGGCGTGGTGTTGGCGCGGATGGTCGAGCGAATGCGTTCAATCAGCGTCGGATCGAGCCCGATGCCGTCGCGCAGCACCACGAACAGCACCACGCGGATGTCGCCGTCCCAATCCTGACCGACGCACAACGACTCCAGCCCCTCGTCGAGCCGCTCGACCTGGCGGTAGATTTCAGCGGTGCCGATGCGTACACCGCCGGGATTCAGGGTGGCGTCGGAGCGGCCGTAGATCACCACCCCACCGCGCGGGGTCAGGCGGGCATAGTCGCCTTGGCTCCAGATGCCGGCGAACTTGTCGAAGTAGGCGGCGCGGTAGCGGCTGCCGTCGACATCCTCCCAGAACATCACCGGCATGCTCGGAAACGGCTGCGAGCAGGTCAGCTCGCCGGTCTGATCCTCGACCACCTCACCATCGTCGTTGCGAATCTCGACTTTCATGCCCAGCCCGCGGCACTGCAATTCGCCGTGGTAGACCGGCAGCAGTGGATTGCCCAGGGCAAAGCAGGAAACGATGTCGGTGCCGCCCGAAATCGAACTCAGCTGGACATCGGCCTTGACATCGCGGTAGATATAGTCGAATAAC
>Ga0210039_1000936_pt1 | contig 29138 bp, 25 predicted proteins | sample CryGeyCG2114_250_3_FD_185460 | JGI IMG/M metagenome (GOLD analysis project Ga0210039, IMG submission 185460) | Groundwater microbial communities from aquifer - Crystal Geyser CG17_big_fil_post_rev_8/21/14_2.50 (SPAdes) (version 2) | ecosystem: Environmental > Aquatic > Deep subsurface >...
TTTTGCCACAGGTTATGGAATAACTCAGATAGAAACACTCATATTTGACCGTTGGGGAGAGCTTATTTTTGAAGGGTATGAATTAGAATCAAAATGGGATGGAACATACAAAGGAACATTAGCTAAAACAGAAGTTTATTCTTATAAAATTAAAGTAAGAGATGTGTTTGGCGAATGGCACGATTATATTGGAAAAGTTTCATTGATAAAATAGTAGATTTTTCAACAATAAATAAATTTTTATTTTGAACCAAAGTATATCTGAAGAAAAAAAACAAAATAAAATGATTGCACTAGTAATCATTTTATTTTGTTTTTTTCTTTATGGAAATAGCATTAAGAATAATTATGCTTTAGATGATAATTATGTAACGGTTACAAGCCCTCAACATCCAAATCCCAGAATCCAAAAAGGATTAAAGGGGATACCAGAAATTTTTACAACCCATTATATTCAGTCAAACCAACAAAATTTTGAATATCGACCTGTTGTATTAACAACTTTTGCGTTAGAATATCAGTTTTTTGGAAGTAATCCACATATCAGTCATTTAATAAACGTGTTACTCTACACAATAACTTGTTTGTTGTTATTTTTTATATTACGTAGCTTATTTAAAGAATACAATCTACTATTACCAATACTTATTACATTTTTATTTATAGCACATCCAATTCATACAGAAGTGGTAAATAATCTAAAAAGTAGAGATGAGTTACTTTCATTTTTATTTGGGTTATGTTCTTTGTATTATTTTATTAAAAAAGTGGAGGACGGTACATGGAAACATATTTTATTAGGACTATTTTTTCTTTTATTAGCCTTAATGAGTAAAAAAACAGCAGTACTTTTTTTTGCTTTAATTCCTTTAACACTTTATTTTTTCACAACAATAAAGATAAAAAAATTATTAATCTTTATAATCTTACCTGTAACAGTGTTTGTGGGGTTTAAAGTATTGAAATTTCTACTACTTGAAGGAATTGTAAATGACAGAGAATATGCTTTTTTTGAAAACCCTCTATTCTATGAAACAGATTTTTTGAGGCGTATTCCTTTTGCAATTTATACTGCAGGTTATTATTTAAAATTATTAGTATTCCCACATCCACTTTCTGCTTATTATGGTTATAATATTATTCCTTTTGTTGATTGGTCAAATATTATAGTTTGGTTATCTTTATTCTTTCATCTTTTTATTGCAATATATGCTGTTGTAAAACTTCAGAAGAAAAGTATTATTTCTTATGGTATTATAATTTACTTTTTAGGTACCTTCCCTTTTCTCAATATAGTTAAGCCAGTTGTTGGTATTGTTGGCGAACGCTTTATCTATTTTGCGTCACTTGGGTTTTGTATCGCAATAGCCTATTTATTAGTCATAATTTTTAAAGAAAAAATTGAAAATAACAATCTAAAATTAAAAAACTTCAGCATTCTTTTTAAAACTACAATTGTCTTCTTGTTACTTACCTATTCTATAAAAGTAATAACTAGAAATCCAGTATGGAAAGACGAACTTACTTTATTTAGAAATGATGTTCAAAAATTTGAAAATTCATGTAATTTAAATTATATATTAGCGAATGCTCTTACAAGTGAAATAAAGAAAACTACTAATATTCATCAAAAGAATAAGCTTATCAACGAGGCAAAGTCTCATTATAAAAAAACAACAGAATTAATGAATGAAGGATTGAAGAAATATTCTAATGATTACACCTCACTTAATAATCTTGCTACAATATATGTTGATGTTTTTAATGATCCTATATCTGCACAAACCTACTTCAAAAAAGTAATAACTATTAACCCTGACGTAAAAGAAGGATATTTTAATTATGGATATTGCTACGAAAAAAGAAATTTACCTGATTCTGCTATTTATTGGTATGAAGAAATGTTATCTAAAAAAGTAGTTTATTTCCAAGCTTACCAGCGTTTGCACGATTTGTATTTTAATGACAAAGCCTATAAAAAGGCAATAAAGAGTAACAAAAAAGCAATAGAACTATTCCCAGAAAAAGTGGCTCTTTACATAAATGTAGGAAATGCATATATGCTTAGTGGAGATACAATTAGTGGGTTAGCTTATTTTGAAAAAGCAACAGAAATTCCCCCTTTAGATTATGTTTTGCTTCAAAATGTGGCAAATGTATTTAAAACGATAGGGAATAATTTCAAAGCAAAACAATATGAAGAAAAATCAAGAATGATAATGCGTCAAAATGAGATAAATTAAAATGCAACCCTTTAAATGTTTTTTGCGTCTGAATTATCAAAAATTAAATTATTTAGTTTATAAATTTGTTTTTTCTGTTATAATTAATACATTTACTTTTTAATAAAAATAAACAACCATGAAAAATTTATTTCTTTCTTTATTAATAACAAGTATGATAATTCCTCAAATAGGATTGTCTCAGAATCATGAAAATCATAATCATGAAAAAGCTACTGCAGCTATTCCTCATGGTAAATCATGGAAACCAGTTAATAAATTTTCGGCACCAAAAAGTGAAGCTCAATCTGGAAATAATATAGTTGCTGCTCCTCCATTAACAAATGTATTAAATGGAGTTTCTTTTTATACCATGAATAGCGTTTGTAATTCAGAAAAAGTAGTTTTAATAAAACTTATTAATTCAAATAATTATCCAGTGAAAGTATCTTGGAAAGTAAGCGAAGCAACTCCAGCAGTTGTTGTTGAAATCCCTGCAAAAACTGATTTTGAAGGACAATGTTCAACAGAAAGCAATGATGCAAACAAAGCCAATTTAGTAGTTAAAATGCCACAGAAATCGGAAAAAGAAGCTATGGAGAAACAAGTTTTCTCTAGTTTAATAGTTACGGAATTAAAATAATTTCATTAGTTTTTTATAAAAATTTTAGATTATGAAAAAATCACTACTTTTTACTTTTTTTATTAGCACTTTTTTTCTTTTTAATTCATTTTTTAGTACTGGATTAAAAGCTCAAACATCAACTGTTACAATTACTTATGGTGGTTTTCAGGCTTGTGGAGGTTGCACGGTATGTGGAGCTGATTATTGGTGTTTTAATACTGTGTCAAGTTATTGTGGAAATACTGCAGCTTGTGGAACTCAAAATTTTATTGATCCTGTTCCTGCTGGAAATATTGTTACTAATATTGCTATTAGTTATTTTTCTGGACAATGCCAAGGAAATAGTTTGACAGCTACTATTAATGGAAATGCTTTTCCAACTGTTAATGAGGGGAATACTGGGTGTCCTTGTTCTTCCTTACCATGTGGAACATCTGCAACAACTGGACAAACTTTTCCTTGTGGAGTTCCAGGTTATAATTATGGTGCTTCAAATACTTTTCAATTATGTACTGGTGCAGCAGTGTGTGTGAATAGAGCTGTATTAACAATGACCTACGTTCCAGCAAACCAAGCAACACCTGCAACACAACCAGGAGCTATAACGGGAACATCCAATGTCTGTATTGGCGTTGCTACTACTTTTTCTATACCACCTGTAGCTAATGCCACAGGGTATAATTGGACATTTCCTCCAGGTTGGACGATTAATTCTGGTCAAGGAACTACATCCGTTAATGCAACTCCAGGAAGTGCTGGAAATGTATGTGTTACAGCTAGTAATTTATGTGGAACAAGTGGTTCGACTTGTTTTCCTGTTACAGTAAGTACTGCTTCAGTAGCACCATCAAGTGCTACGGCAACACCAAATCCGATATGCGTTGGCTCATCAACCACACTTAATGTTAACGGAGGTTCATTAGGTACAGGAGCAAATTGGAATTGGTACACAGGAAGTTGTGGAGGTTCTTTAGTTGGCTCTGGTCCATCATTAACAGTTTCACCAGGTACAACAACAACATATTATGTTCGGGCTCAAGGAACTTGTAATACAACTACTTGTCAGTCAGTTACAGTTACAGTTAATCCAGTTGTTAATCCAGCATGGACAAATCCTAGTCCAATTTGTGCTGCTGCAGGTTCAATTAACTTAAATACGTTAGTAACAGGAACAGCTGGTGGAACATGGAGTGGAACAGGAGTTTCAGGTTCAACATTTAATCCCGCTTCTGGAACTCAATCGATAACTTATACTGTAGGAACAGCCCCATGTGTTCAAACGCTAAATCAAACAATTACAGTTGTCCCTGATGTTAATCCAGCATGGACAAATCCTAGTCCAATTTGTGCTGCGGCAGGTTCAATTAATTTAAATACGTTAGTAACAGGAACAGCTGGTGGAACATGGAGTGGAACAGGAGTTTCAGGCTCAACATTTAATCCAGCTTCTGGAACCCAATTAGTAACTTATACTGTGGGAACAGCTCCTTGCCAAGAAACGTCCTCTCTTACTGTTACTGTTGTTCCTGATGTTGATCCTTCATGGACAAATCCTAGTCCAATTTGTGCTGCGGCAGGAAATGTTAATTTAAATACATTAGTAACAGGAACAGCTGGTGGAACATGGAGTGGAACAGGGGTTTCAGGCTCAACATTTAACCCAGCTTCTGGCACACAAAGTGTTACTTATACGGTTGGAACAGCTCCTTGTCAGGAAACCCAAACTCACACTATTAATGTATCTGCATTTGATGCTACCTGGACTAACCCAAGTCCAATATGTGAAGGTGCAGCACCTATTAATTTATCAACACTAATAACGGGTTCTACTGGAGGTACTTTTTCAGGCACAGGAGTTACTGGAAATAATTTTGATCCATCAGGACTTGGAGGAACAACAGTAACAATAACTTATACTGTTGGTGCAGCTCCTTGTACAGAAGTTTTGGCACTTCCTGTTGTTATTGATCCCTCACCAATAATAACAGTTCCTTCAGGAGGCGTGGTATGTGAAGGAAGTACCCTTAATCTTACTCCATCAACAGGAGGAACATGGACAAGTAGCAACTCTGCGATAGCAACAATAGATAATACAGGATTAGTAACAGGTATTTCAGCAGGAACAACAACGGTTGTATTTACAGATGCAATAACAGGATGTTCAAGTAATATTTCTTCAGGAACAATAACCGTAAATCCGTTACCAATAATAACAGTTCCTTCAGGAGGCGTAGTATGTGAAGGAAGTACCCTCAATCTTACTCCATCAACAGGAGGAACATGGGCAAGTAGCAACTCTGCGATAGCAACAATAGATAATACAGGATTAGTAACAGGTATTTCTGGAGGTACAGCTACAATGGTATTTACCGATACAACAACTGGATGTTCAAGTGTTACAGCATCAGGTACAATAACCGTAAATCCCGCACCAATAATAACAGTTCCTTCAGGAGGCGTGGTATGTGAAGGAAGTACCCTTAATCTTACTCCATCAACAGGAGGAACATGGACAAGTAGCAACTCTGCGATAGCAACAATAGATAATACAGGATTAGTAACAGGTATTTCAGCAGGAACAACAACGGTTGTATTTACAGATGCAATAACAGGATGTTCAAGTAATATTTCTTCAGGAACAATAACCGTAAATCCGTTACCAATAATAACAGTTCCTTCAGGAGGCGTAGTATGTGAAGGAAGTACCCTCAATCTTACTCCATCAACAGGAGGAACATGGGCAAGTAGCAACTCTGCGATAGCAACAATAGATAATACAGGATTAGTAACAGGTATTTCTGGAGGTACAGCTACAATGGTATTTACCGATACAACAACTGGATGTTCAAGTAGTGCAGTATCAGGAATAATAACAGTAACCCCAGCACCTATTATAACCGTTCCTAATGGAGGAATAGTATGTGAAGGAAGTACTCTTAATCTTACTCCATCAACAGGAGGAACATGGACAAGTAGCAATCCTTTAATAGCAACAATTGATAATACAGGATTAGTAACAGGTATTTCAGGAGGGACAACAACAATGATTTTTACTGATACTACAACAGGTTGTTCAAGTATTGCAGCATCAGGAGTTGTTATAGTTGGTGGAGGACAGGCTATAATTACAGCTAATCCAACTTCAGGATTAGTTCCATTAAATGTTGCTTTTGGAAATGGAAATATAACCAATGTAAGTTGTTTTTGGGATTTTGGTGATGGAAGTACAGATACGTTATGTGATCCAATTCATATTTATGAAGCATTAGGTTCTTACACAACAACTTTAATTGTTAGCGATATGTATGGTTGTCCTGATACTGTTACAATAATTATAGAAGTGATTGGAGAATCAAGCATTTTAATACCAACTATTTTTACTCCTAATGGAGATGGAAGCAATGACTTTTTTAGAGTTGATGGTGTGAATCTAAAACATGTTGAAGGCGAAATATTTAATCGCTGGGGGCAAAAAATGTTTGCGTGGGATAATGTAAATGGGTATTGGGATGGTAGAACACTATCTGGAAGCGAAGCTCCAGCGGGTACTTATTATTTCATTATTAAAGCAGAAGGAATTGATGGAAAAGAATATTTTCAAAAAGGAACACTGAGTTTGATTAGATAATTTATATATTTTCACTAATAAAAGAGGAACTTTAAGTTCCTCTTTTTGTTTAACTTATTTCGTAGAATAGCATTTATCTAAATTTATTACTTTTGAATAGAATCTCTTTTTTTAACAATACTTTATGGGATGCGAAATAAAATACATTACTTATCAATTAGCTTCAAAAGAAGTTTCAAATGAAGATTTAGCAAATTTCTTTGAGAAATTTTCTGCTGAAGATATCTTTAAAAAAGTAGGAATAAAGAAAAGATTTCATACATCTGAAGATGTAATTGGTTCAGACTTAGCCTTCCAAGCAGCCAATCTATTTTTTAATGACACGAAATTTCCTAAAGAACAAATAGAATTTATATTATTTTGCACTGAAGGATTGGATTATATTGCTCCAATGACAGCTTGTTTGCTTCAGGATAGATTAAAACTTAATAAAAATATTGGTGCTTTAGATTTACCTTCTGGTTGTGCAGGATTTACCAATGCTTTAGGAATGGCAAAAGCAATTGTAGAAAGTGGACAATCATCAAATGTATTGTTGTTATTCGGAGATACCCCTGGATTAGTTTCTCACCCTAAAGATTTTGCATTAAGGTCACTCTTTAGTGATGCTGGTGCTGCTGTTTTAATAGAAAAATCTCCTAAAAACCATATCGGTAATTTTGTTTATGGAGTTGATGGTAGTGGTGCAAAACACCTATTTGTAGATAAAAGTTGTTTAAGAAATCCGATAGATAAAAAATGGCTTGAGTTAAATAATGATGCGGGAGGAATGCCCAGAGGACAAATGAAAATGAACGGTTTAGAAGTTTTTTCTTTTTCAATAAAAGAAGTTCCTGTACTTGTAAATGAAATTTTAGAAAAGAATAAATTAGCGATGAAGGATATCAATTTATTTGTATTTCACCAAGCCAGTAAAATAATTTTAAAGTCTATACAAAGAAAATTACAAATACCAACAAATAAAATGGCATATTATTTAGAAAATAATGGAAATACTGTTTCTGTTTCTATACCTTTATGCCTTAAAGAAGCTCAAAAAGAAGGAAGAATAAAAAAAGGAGATAAAGTGCTTATTGCAGGGTTCGGAATAGGTTTTTCTTGGAGCGGAACTGTTTTATATTTTTAAATTACCATTATATGAACATACAAGAATTAATTGAAAAATTAGAGGAGGAAATAGAAGAAGTTGAACAAGGCACGTTATTACCATCAACAAACATTCGTAACATAGATTGGTGGAGTTCTATGCATGCGTTGGTTATTATTGCTTTTGTTGATATTGAATATAATGTTCAGGTTTCTGGTAAAGATTTAAAAGAAATTCAAACCATTCAAGATTTATATGACTTAATAGTCAAAAAAAGTTGATACTAGATGGGATTTATTGATATTGAAGGTATACAAATTAAAGGTGTTAGTACAGTTGTTCCTAAACAAGTTGTACACAACAATAATTATGAGCTACTCAGCCTTGCTGAAAGAGAGATGCTTATAAAAACAACAGGCATAAAACAAAGGCGGGTAGCAAATAAAAACACTACCACATCAGACTTAGCTATTGAAGCTGCTAACCACCTTTTTGATAAAATAAATTGGAAAAGAACTGAAATTGATTTACTAGTTTTTGTTACCCAATCAAGAGATTATTACTTACCCTCTACCGCTGTAATTTCCCAACATAAATTAGGTTTGTCAACCACTTGTATTGCCTTTGATATTGGATTGGGATGCTCTGGATATGTTTATGGGTTATCCATTATTGCCTCGATATTAAAAAGTGGAAATCTAAAAAAAGCCATCTTATTAGCGGGAGATGTATCAACTATTTCTTGTAACTATAACGACAAAAGTGCTTACCCACTTTTTGGTGATGCAGGTTCTGCAACTTTTATAGAAAAAACCAACAAAAAAAACAAATGGTCTTTTGATTTAAATTCGGATGGATCTGGAGAGGATGCTATTAAAATTACTGATGGAGGTACTAGAAACTTACCAGATGAAAATTCTTTTAAATTAAAACAATTTGAAGGAGGAATTCAACGAAATGGTTTTAACTTAGCACTTAATGGTATAGATATTTTTAATTTTTCTGTTACAACTATTCCCAAAAGCATAAAAAACTTTTTAACCATTAAAGAAACAGATTTTAATACTATTGATTACTTTATTATGCATCAAGCAAATCTAATCATGAACGAAACCATTAGAAAAAAATTAAAAATTGAACTCGAAAAAGTTCCTTACTCATTAACAGATTATGGCAATACTAGTTCAGCATCAATACCACTTACAATGGCTTTAGTAGAGAATTTAATGAAAAATGCTACAAAACTGTTACTTTCTGGGTTTGGGGTTGGATTATCTTGGGGAAATGCTCTTTTAGAAAATGACGCTATACCTCATTTATTAATTAACGATTATTCACATGACTAACTTTTCCATAGAAAATAAACGCATATTAATAATTGGAGCTTCATCTGGTATAGGAATGGAACTAACAAATGAGTGCTATAAAAATGGTGCTAAATTAATCCTTACATCAAGAAATTGTAACGCATTAAAAACTCAACTACCTAAAAGCATACAAAATGAAGCCCTATTTATTGATTTAGATGTAACTAATAACAACCAAATAAGCGATCTTTGTAAAACAATTGAAAATATTGACGGTTTTGTTTACACCCCGGGACTTGTTAAACTTTTTCCTGTCCAATTTATTGATGAAAACCATTTAAACTCAGTTAGAACTCCAAATTTTGATGGAGCTGTTTTATTAATGTCCAATTTGCTCAGAAACAAAAAAATAAACCATAATGCTTCATTAGTATTTATATCTTCTATTTCTAGTAGTTTTCCATACAAAGGAGGAGCAATTTATACTTCTTCAAAAGCTGCATTAGAAGCTTATAGCAAAACATTAGCTTTAGAATTATCATCAAAAAAAATAAGATCGAATTGTATTAAGGCAGGGTTAGTTGAAACAAAAATTTTAGAAGAAACTCGAGAAAATTTAGATGATGAAATTTATAATTATCACATAAAAAAATATCCTTTAGGTCTTGGAAAACCTATTGATGTAGCTAATACTGTTTTATTTTTGTTATCAGATGCCTCAAAATGGATTACAGGCACAGAAATTATATTAGATGGTGGACTTACAGCAGGAGCATAAAATAGATTACTCGGTAGTAGTACCAGTTTATAACGCCTCAAAAAGTTTAATGGAACTTTCTGAATGCTTATTGGATTATTTTAAATCTACCAACTATACTTATGAAATAATTTTTATAGACGACTTTAGCAAAGATAACTCGTGGGAGGTTGTTTCAGAATTAAAAAGAAACCATACAACTATAATTAAGGGCATTAAGTTAACTAAAAATCATGGACAACACATAGCCACATGCGTTGGGTTTATTAAAGCTTCTGGAAAATTCATCATTACCATTGATGATGATTTAGAAGTTAGTCCCAAACAAATTCAATTATTAATTAATGAACAGAATTCTAGTAACTCACAAATTGTTTATGGTAACTATTTTAATACGGAGCGTTCTCTAACTCGTAAATTATTCAAGTTAATTTATCAAACAATGGCAAAAATAATTGAAGGAAGTAATAGCGTAAAAGGCTCAAGCTTTAGATTAATTAATGCACGATTAGCTAAAAAAATAGCTGCTGAAGCAACTCATCTTATTTTTATTGATGAAGTTTTTTTGTGGTACACCAATGCTATAGCTTATGTTGATGTAAAACACAATAAAAGTAAACGACCCAAATCTAATTATTCACTATTTAGCTTAGTTAGATTAACTGGGGATGTTGTTTTGTACTCCTCACTTTTTCCTTTAAAAATGATTAAATATTTTGGATTCTTTTTTTCATTTATAAATTTTGGAATAGCTTTTTTCTATCTTGCCAGAAAAGTAATACATGGTGTAGCGGTTCCTGGATATACATCAATAATAGTTAGTGTTCTATTTTCATCAGGTCTTATTATTTTTATACTTGGTGTATTAGGTGAATATTTAAGTAAAATGTTTCAACTAATGAATAATCGACCATTGTATTCAATAGAAGAAGAAATATGACCTTTATATTGAATCAATATGGCATTTCTCTTAAAAGAATTAATGAAAATGATATTGAATTAATTCGGAAATGGCGGAATCACCCAACTATTAGAAAATATATGGGGTATAAAAAAAAGATTTCTGAGAAAGAACAAATAGAGTGGTTTAAAAAAGTTAACAACCCTTTTAACTATTATTTTTTAATTATTATTAATGACAACCCAATTGGTGTAATTAATTGCAAAGAAGTTAATATAGAAGAAGAGTATGGAGAAGGAGGTATTTTTATTTGGGATAATCAATTCTTAAACACTCCTTACCCTATTTTTGCTTCACTAATTTTATTAGATTTTATTTTTAATGAATTAGAAATTGGTGATAAATCCTTTATTAGAATTTTACCATCCAATACAAAAGCTATTAACTACAATAAAAAACTAGGTTATGTATTAATTCCTGGACAGGAAAAAGCTAAAAACCAATGGTATGTTTTAACTAAAGAATGTTATAACAAAAAAGCTAAAAATCTTAGATTAGCAGCAAGAAATTATACAGAAACAGATGGCTCTTTAACTATTAATGGAGAAAAAAGTGAGCTTAATTTAGAAAGGATAAACGTATTGCTTTAACTATCAAAATAGCCTTGATTCAACCATTTTTTCCATGTTGATTTATTAGCCATACTTAATAAAAATGGATCGTCTATATTTTCTATTTTATAATTGCAAATTTCTTTTGTAGAATAAGGCATAGATGGATTAGCCACATCTATCATTAATACCATTCTTGGTTTATCTGATAAATTCCATGCCTCATGCATTTTACTATCATCAAAGGTGATAACTTCTCCCTCTTTCCATGAAGTTTCTTCATCTTCAACTTTAATTTTACAAAGTGTTGAAGAAGGTACTATTAGAGCCAAATGATTTCGCAATACCATTTTAGTAAATCCCTTATGAGGTGATATTTTAGTATAAGGTTCTAAAACAGAAAATTGTGAGGTAATTAAATTTGGTATTTTTTCTAACAACTCAACTGTTTTTGGACAATTCTGACAATGACCTAATTGTTTAATTCCAAAAAAAACAAATTCATAAGTCTTCCATGCTTTATTTGTTTTAGAATCTACATAATGAGGGTGAGCTAAAAACCAATTACTTTTATAAAGTAGTTGGTCATGATTGTAATAAACATGCATTAATTCATCTTTTATAATTTCCCAGTTTAACTCCAATAACTCTGTCCACTCAAAAAAATTACGATGAAAATTTGATGCCTGATTATTCATAGTTAATCACCTATTTAATAATTGATTTACCACTAATTATGCTATAATCTTAATTAATTATTATAAATTTGATTCTTATACCAAATTCAGGATTAAAGGTAATTATTTTGAAACAATTAAAAGAAGAATGGTTTGCTTATTTTTCGTCTGAACACTATTCAGATTCACCTAATTTTTATTCTTCTGAAAATTTTGATTGGGCAAAAGCTATAGAAGCTAACTCAAATGAGATAGCTACAGAAATAACTAGAATAATCAACTCAGCAGATTTTACCCCGAAAGGGTACTTTATTAAAGGACTAACAGAACAATCTGGCTGGAAAACATTTAGCTTTTTAACTTGGGGAATAAAAATTAATGAAGCACTAACATTAACTCCTGTCTTTAATAATCTTTTAGCTCATTTTCCTGAAATTGTATCCATATCAATTAATATTTTAGAAGCTGGAGAAAAAATTAAAGCTCATCATGGAGATTCAAATACTTTTTATAGATGCCATTTAGGAATAGATATTCCACAAGGTTTGCAAAAATGTGGTTTTAGAGTAAATAACCAAGATGCTGAATGGAAAAATAACAAACTATTAATTTTTAATGATGCCAATAAACATGAAGCTTGGAATTTATCTGATAAAAAAAGAGTAATTGTTGTTTTTGATGTAATTAGAAGTGAATATAAACATAAAAAAAAAGCTATTTGCTTAAAAATACGTTCTTTTCTGATTTTACAATTACTATTTGAACAATATTCCTTCATTAAAAAAATGCCTAAATGGATACATAGAATAATTAATTCATCCATATTTATTTTGCTATTTTTACTCTATCCATATCAAAAAAAACATGGTGTAATAAAAAAACATAATTGAAGTCCGATTTAAATATAATATGGTTTTCTTTTTCTTCAAACGGTGCTTATAATGGCAGCGAACCTCCTTTTTTTGATATTGAACATACCAGTTGGTATAAACTTTTAAAAGACAATTATCCATTAATTCAAAAGGAGTTACTAAATGCTGACGAACAAAAATTCATTCCTTATTACAATAAAACATTTGCAAACCAACCTACTAATTGGAAAATACTTCCGTTTAAATTTTGGTTGTTGAACTATAAAAAAAATCAAAAAAAATTTCCACTTACCACCAACATAATCAAACAAATACCCTATTTAGTTTCCGCATCTTTTAGTCAACTTAGTAAGCAAACTCAATTAAAACCTCATACTGGAGATTCAAATGCAATGTATAGAGTTCATTTACCACTTTTAGTCCCGGTAAAATTGCCCGATTGCGGTTTTAAAGTACTCAATAAAGAAATATCATGGCAGGAAGGTGTTCCGTTTGCTTTTTGTGATGCTCACCTTCATTTAGCGTGGAACAACACCAATGAAAAAAGAATTGTTTTAATATTAGATATTATTAGACCTGAATTCCAACATAAAACCAAATGGATTTCAGCCCAAATGCTAGCTTCCCTTTTAATTCAATATGCATTTCAAAAAACAGCAATATTATACCATATTCCGGCTTTTATAAGAAAATGGATGATGAATACTTTTGCCATACCTGTTTATGTGTTTACCAAAATACACTCTTTAATAATGAAATGATTTTATTATTGACAATAACAATATCATCAATAATTATTACCTTGCAGCTAAAATTCAGCTATTTACCTTAAAGTATATATGGGCAGTATAGAAGTAAATTATATAATAGGAATTGGTCGCTCTGGAACTACCTTACTCACTTCTATTTTAGGGGTTCATCCTGAAATCAACACCATACCAGAAAATTACTTCGTTATTTTCTTTTATAATTCATTTAAAAACAAAACCTATTTTAAACCTTCCGAGCTTCTGCTTATTCATGAATTTAACCATTTATTTAATAGATTACAGCCTTACATTGGGTATGATTATACGTTAACTAAAGAAGATGATTTTTTAAAACAACCTTTTATGGGTAGTTATCATGAACTTTGTAAGCATTTCTATAATTTTTTTAAACACAAAACAAATAATTCTGTTAATGCACCAATAATTATAGATAAAAATCCTTCTAGCACTCTTTATTGCGAAAAATTATTAGAATTAAATCCTAATGCAAAATTTATATTTATTACCCGAGATTACCGTGCAAATATTTTATCAAGAATAGAAAGTATACATATACGACCTCCTTCGGTAGCTTATAATGCTATAAGATGGAATTATTATATGAGTAAAGCCTTAAGGTTTGAGAATCAACACCAAAGCCAAGTGTTAAAAATTAAATACGAAGAGTTAGTAAATCATCCTGAAAATACATTGAATCAAATATTTTCCTTCCTAAAAATAGAGAAATATTCAACAAACAATCTACAAACGAATGAAAAACAAGCAATTGTTGGTGATTTAACAAACTATTCTTCAGAACTACTTAATAAAAAATATAACGACTTAATAAAGAAGAAATATAGCGACTTAACAAAGCCTATAAACACAAATAGATTAGATAGTTGGAAAACAAACCTTACTCATGAACAACTAATTCTAAGTGATTATATTTGCAAGAAATTTGGTGAAAAACTTGGCTATAAACCTCAAACAAATATAACTGCTCATAAAAAAATAAGCTTATTCATTAAAACAATTTATTTCAATTTCATTGTTTTAATTGAACGACTAAAAGATAAAACTACATTCTATTTACCTATAAAATTTAAAGTAAAAAGATTTAGAAAACACATTGAACGAATTGAAACAGTAAGGAATGGAATTTCAAAAAAATAACTTAGATATTACTCCCTGCTTTATTGTTGGGATTGGAAGATCGGGGACTACATTACTTACTGATATGTTAAATGGAAATCCATGCATCTCGGCTGCTCCCGAAAATAATTTTATCTTATTTGGTAAAAACCTTTCAAACCTTTCTGGTAGTAACTTAATTGCTGAATTTAAAACGCTATTTACATTAAATCATAACCACACACAAAGTATTTGGAAACCAGATTTAAGCTTTTTGGAAAAATATAATGTAAATGAAAGCCACATTAGTTATCAAAAGCTTTGCAAGGAAGTTTATCTCCATAATAATTTTGCTAAAGATAAAAATAAAATAAAAGTATTTGTTGACAAAAACCCCGTTTATAGTCTTTATATTAAAGATTTAATCACTCTTTTTCCTGATGCAAAATTTATAATATTAACACGTGATTTTAGAGACAACATCGTTTCAAGAAAAAAACATACTGAAGGCACTATAAGTAAGCTAATGGTTTCTTATGCAGCATCTTGGAGGTTATATTATACTTCAATACTAAAATACGAACAAAAATTTCCGGAAAAGTTTACAAGAGTTAAGTATGAGGCTATCGTTGGACAACCAAAAGAAACATTGAATAAAATTACAGACTTTTTAAATATTGCTTTTGATGAAAAAATGCTACATACCCACGAAAACTCAGTTATGAAAAAGTTTGAAAAAGCAGATTTACCTCAAGCAGCAAAAGACAAAATAATTGAAATGCATCATCGCCTTAAAATGCCTTTAAACAATGAAAGAATAAATTATTGGACAGATAAACTTTCTAAACAAGATTTAATTTTAATAGAAATTTTTTGTTCTAAAACTGCAAAAGAGTTTAGCTATACAAGCTTATCAAAAGCTAACTTATTAGAAAAAAATTGGGCATATCTTAGAATTGTAACAACATATCCTTTATTTATACTTTCTGTTGTACTATATTATTTTCCTTATTACTCCCTTCCTTATAAATTGAAAAAAATTATTTTTAGAAGTTAATATATGGGATTTAATACCATTTGGTACATATTATTTTTGCCTTTAATTGTTGGTGCATATTATTTAATTAATCATAAATATCGGTGGATTTTATTATTATCAGCAAGTTACTTTTTTTATGGTTTTTATGAGCCTACATTTTTGTTATTAATGTTTAGTATAACATTGGTAGCCTATTTTGCGGGATACATACTTCATAACAAAAAATCCAAAACCATTCTTATTTTAGCAGTAGTCATAGTACTTTCTCATCTATTGTTTTTTAAATATGTTGAATGGTTCCATCAAATTGTAAATGATGTATTGGGTTTATTTACAGGAAATAATACTACATTTAGTTGGTCTTTCGGAAGCCTAATATTACCAATTGGCATTTCTTTTTATACTTTTCAAGGTATTAGTTATATTGTTGATGTATATAAAGAAAGGATAAAAAGAGAAACTCATTTAGGGCATTTTGCTCTTTATATATCATTTTTTCCGCAATTAGTTGCAGGACCAATAGAATCTCCTGGTTTTTTAATTCCTCAGTTTAAAAATAAGGTAACATTAAGTTGGGCTAATTTTTCTGAGGGAAGTAAACTAATTCTGTTAGGTTTTTTTAAAAAGATTGTTATTGCAGATAGTTTGGTCATTTTTGTAGATAATGTTTTTAATCGATTAGATTCACCTGAAACAAAAGGGTTCGAAGTTTATCTTGCAATTGTTGGTTTTGTATATTATGTGTATATAGACTTTTCTGCTTATTGTGATATTGCTATGGGGTCTGCAAGATATTTTGGAATTAAATTAAGTCAAAACTTCTTTAAGCCATTTTCATCAATAAACGTAAGAGAGTTTTGGAGAAGGTGGCACGCTACTTTATCTATTTGGGTTAAGAACTATCTTTTCATTCCTATGGGTGGTGTTGTAAAAAACAATAATTTAAAAACACTTTTTAATGTGCTTTTTGTTTTTATTATTATTGGACTATGGCATGGTGCATCAAATAATTTTTTCTTTTTTGGTCTGATAGCTGGTATTTATATGATTTTAGATGCATCAACTAAGAATTTACGTTACAAATTTTTTAATAAAATTAATTTCACTAATGACAAATTAATTCCTCGGTTTATATTTAAATTCGTTACATTTTCTTTATTTCTATCTGTAGCAATATTTGCTCGAATAACAGATTTTAATGATCTCACTATAATTATTAAAAAACTACTTCATTTTTTTAGTGATTTTAATTTCAAATTAGATGCATTTATTATTGTAGGAACAACTTTTTTTATAACTGAAGGTATTAATTATTTTTCAAAAAATGGAAAATTTCATCCTTTTGACAGCATAAAAAATAGCTACTTTAGAATTAGTTTTTATGTTCTTTTAATTTTTATTATTTTAATTTTTTCAGTTAACGAAAGTGCTAATTTTTATTACTTTAGATTTTAATGACAAACAGACAAAAAATAACAGTTTTTGTAATTACATTTTTGCTTCTTCATACGACAATGGTTGGTGTGTTTTTTATAATTATATCAAAAACAAGTTCTTTAGTTGAAAATCAAAAACATTTTGAAAGTCTAAAAGAAGCTCCAAAATTCTTATTCACAGGAGACTCTCATCCAACCAGATGTATTGATGAGCAAAAGATAAAAAAATCATTTAAGTTATCATTTTATGGTGAAAACCCAATTCTTACTCATTTTCGATTAAAATATTTACTTGAACATCTAAATTTAAAACCTAAATATATTTTTCTACAAACAGACATTACTAGGTTTTCTGCAAACTATTTTAATCGTAACGAAAACTATTTTTTTTATGGAAAATATATAAACTACAAAGAACTTTTAGATGCTGGAATAATTAATTATGACGTTTATTTAAAATCAAATCTTTATAGTTTTTTCCCTTATATAGAATTAAAAACTATATTGAAAAAAAATAATATGGTTAAAACAAAAAAAGGGAGACAGAAGTTTTCTGACTTTTCTGAAACACAAAAACAAACTAATACAGAACTATTTATTAAGCACAAATTATTATCTAACAATCCAAAAAACCTATATTATGAGGATGCTTTAATCTATTTTGGGAAAACCATTGAACTATGCCAATCTCATCAAATAAAAGTTATAGGGATTAAATATCCTGTTACTGATTATTATCTAAATACCCTTAAACAGTTTTGCGGGGAAGAAATGCTCAACAATCCCCCTCAAGATAAAATCTTATTAGAGCATAACATACCTATTTGGGACTTTGAGAAAAAATACTTAGATAGGCATGATTATTTTTTTGATTCCCATCACATGAATGAACATGGAAAAGCTGCTTTTACAACAATATTAAAAAACAAAATCATTAATGAATTTAATGAAAAATAAAATTTATATTTTTACTTTTAACTTGTAATGAAACTAAATCTATCCATATTCACTAACCGAAGGATTTTTATCTTATTTACTACTTTAACCTTCATTATTTACGGAAATAGCCTCAACAATGAATATGCCTTAGATGATGATATGGTAGCGGATAACGTATTAGTTTCTCATGGAGTAAAAGCCATTCCTGAAATTTTTAAATCGAGATATTCACTAGGAAAGCAAGAATACGAATACAGACCAATGGTCATTGCTTCTTTTGCTATTGAAAAACAACTTTTTGGAAAACTACCAGCAAGTCAAACTAAACAAGAAAAAGAAAAAAAGGATTTATTAACCCAAGCTAATATTAGTCATTTTATTAATTTATTGCTATATATACTTACTTGCATATTGCTTTATTCCTTACTTCAACATATTTTTAAAGATTATAATTTACTCTTGCCATTGGTAATTACCTTGCTTTTCATTGTGCATCCGCTCCATACAGAACCTGTTGTGAATATTAAAAGTAGAGATGAATTATTTATGCAATTAGGAATTATTTTAGCATTAAAATATTTTGTTACTTACACAGAAACATACAAGTTAAAATTCATTCTATTTGCAATTATTGCAACATTATTTGCTTTTTTATCTAAAAAAAATGCAATAGCAATTCTAGGAATGGCACCTGTTGTTTTGTATTTTGCAAAAACCAACTATAAAAAAATAGGAGCAATTATTTTATCCATTATAGGAATTTTCATCATTTTTATATTAATGAAAAAAGGTTTACTTACTGGAAAATCTACCCGTGAATTATTGTATTTTGAAAATCCATTGTTTTATGAAGGCACATTAACAAATCGAATTATGGTAGGTTTATACTGTTCTTGGTTCTATTTAGAAATGTTAGTTTTTCCAATAAAAATGTCTTTTTACTATGGTTACAATCAAATTCCAATGGCAAATTTTTCTAATTGGCAAGTTTGGACAGCCATTTTTTTCTTTTTTCCTATGGGTATTTATGGGTTTATTCAGTTTTTGAAAAGAAAAGTAATCGGATTAGGAATAGTGCTTTGGTTTGGAGTAATGCTTGGTGTAAATAATGTTGTTTTTCCTATTGTAGGAATAGTGGCAGATAGATTTACTTACACATTTTCCTTAGGATTTTGCATTGTTGTTGGTTATTTACTGCTAAAACTATTTAAAATTGATATTGCTTCACAAACAGTGGGAGTAAAATTACCTACATCATTTATATTGGTTTTTATATTGGTTTTTACAGCTTATTCTGCTCGAACAATTGCCCGAAATCCTGATTGGCATGATAAACTAACGCTCTATGAAAATGACATTGAGCATTTAACAGAGTCGGCAAAAGCACATGCACTAATCGCCAATACGTTATATCCGATGGTAGCTCAAAAACTAAGGACAAATCCAAATAATCCAACCTTAAAAAATGACATTCACAAAATTATCCATCATTATAATGAAGCGTTGAGAATAGATTCTACCTACTTAACTTCCATCAATAATTTAGGTTCTACTTATTTGAATTTTATGCAAGATTATCCAACTGCAATTATGTATTGTGAAAAGGCAGTTGCAATGGATTCAACTTATTTGGAAGCCCATACTAATTTGGCTTTTGCTTACAACAAATTGCAGCAACCTGAAAAATCGCTTTATCATTATGCTAAAATGATTGAAATCAACTCTCAAAATGGGGCTTTTTTTGAAACTTTTACTCAGCTCGCCCAACAATCTAATAAAGTGGAAGAAAGTATTTTATTATTAAAAGGTTTAATAGGAAAAATAGAGAACTCCAAATCACTTTATGTAAGTATTGCTAATCTCTATTCGCTTAAAGCAGATGGAATGCCTAACACCATTTATTATTTCGAAAAAGCTTTTGAAGTTGATAATACTGATAAACAACTCTGTGCTCACATTCATTCTTTATTAATCAATGTTGGGGATTTTGAAAGAGCTCAACTGTATTTTGAAGTGTGTAATAAGAAAAATTAAAATTACTTACTGTTTATAAATCAATAAAACATCATCACTTATTTTTTCTTTAGAAGTGGGGGAGATATTCAGCTGTGGGGCTTTCAAACCTTTATTAAAAGTTTTATTTCCTATAAAAACTCGAGCTTCATCCCACAAACCTTCAGTAATAAAACTTTGCAACAATTTAGCTCCACCTTCAATGATAACAGACTGAATGTTTTTTTTGTGTAATACTTCCAAACATTGAGGAACTAATGGCTTAGAATTGTTAAGTTGTATCAACTCTAAATTTTCCTCAGTTGAATTTTTTTTATAATTAAAAACCAATGTAGGAATTTTTTTGTCAAATAAATGAAGTGTTGTAGGCAAACGTAAATTCAAATCTAAAACGAGTCTTAGTGGGCTTTTACCTGTCCATTCCCTTACATTCAATTGAGGGTTATCGTTTAGGGCTGTGTTGGTTCCAACCATAATGGCAGCTTCTTCACTTCTCCATTTGTGTACTAATTTTTTTGAAAGGGGAGAGGTAATCCAATTGTCAACTTCATTGCCATTATGGTCAATATCAATATATCCATCGTTGGTTTCAGCCCATTTTAAAATAATGTAAGGACGTTTTTTATTATGAAACGTAAAAAATCGTTTATTCAGGGCAATACTTTCTTCTTCCAACACACCAACAACAACTTCAATTCCAGCATTTTTGAGTCGTTCAATCCCTTTTCCGGCTACTTCGGAATACGTGTCCGTGCATCCAATCACCACTTTTTTGATGTTGTTTTTGATAATTAAATCAGCACAAGGAGGTGTTTTTCCGAAATGAGCACACGGTTCTAAATTAACATACAATGTACTTTGTGAAAGTAATTCTTTGTTTTTTACTGAATTTATGGCATTAACTTCAGCGTGAGCCTCTCCAAATTGTTGGTGATAACCTTCTCCTAAAATTTTATCATTGAGAACAATTACACAACCAACCATTGGGTTAGGAGCTACATTGCCTAATCCATTCTTTGCCAGTTCAAGACATCGATAAAGATATAATTTGTCTGTATTCATCTATTTCAAAAGTAGTGTTTTTCCTTAAAAAGGAGTAGTTTTGCCGACTAAACTTTAAACTAACATCATGGCAACAACATCCATTTTAACAACAAAATCAATAAAATTTTTAGAAAATTACATCAATAATCCAGCTCCAACAGGTTTTGAATCAGCTGGACAGAAAATGTGGTTAGACTACATTAAACCTTATGTAGATGAGTATTTTGTGGATACTTATGGTTCAGTAGCTGCAGTTATCAACCCAAAAGCTCTTTACAAAGTTGTGATAGAAGCTCATGCGGATGAAATTTCGTGGTTTGTGCATTATATTAATGAAAATGGATTTATTTACTTAAGAAGAAATGGTGGTTCTGATCATCAAATTGCACCTTCCAAACGAGTAAATATTCATACTGAAAATGGAATTGTTAAAGCTGTTTTTGGTTGGCCTGCTATTCATACACGTAAAGATGGAAAAGAAGAAGCTCCTCAACTCAACAATATTTTTTTAGATTGTGGGTGCACTACAAAAGAAGAAGTTGGAAAATTAGGTATTTCAGTAGGAGATGTTATTACGTATGAAGATGAATTTATGGTGCTTAACAAAAAATATTTTGTAGGTAGAGCGTTAGATAATCGTGTTGGTGGATTTATGATAGCTGAAGTAGCTCGGTTATTAAAAGAAAATAAAGTAAAATTACCTTTTGGGTTATACATCACTAATTCCGTTCAAGAAGAAGTAGGTTTGAGAGGAGCTGAGATGATGGTGCAAAACATTAAACCTAATGTAGCTATTGTTACAGATGTTTGCCACGACACCCAAACCCCTATGATAAACAAAATTGAAAATGGTGATAACCATGCCGGAAAAGGACCAGTACTTACGGTTGGACCAGCAGTTCAAAATAATTTATTAAAATTGATTAAAGAAACAGCTAAAAAAAATAAAATTCCTTATCAACTAGCAGCAGCTTCTAGGGCTACAGGAACCGATACCGATGCGTTTGCTTATGCAACAGGTGGAGTTGCTTCTGCTTTAATTTCTTTGCCATTGCGTTATATGCACACTACTGTTGAAATGGTGCATAGAGATGATGTAGAAAACGTAATTAAATTGATTTATGAAGCATTGCAACAAATTAAAAATAACCAAGATTTTAGGTATTTGAAATAAACCTAACAGGTTTTTAAATATTTATTGGATTATAATTTTTTGCATTCCTATTTTATTGTTGGACATCACTTTCAATAAATAAATTCCTTTTGGATAGGAAGAAACATCTAAATTTAATTCTTTTTCTGAAGTGTTTCGTATAAATATACTTTTTCCACTCAAATCGGTTAGTTCTAGTGTTTTTTGTTGCGTATCTTCAAAAACTAATCTTACTGTTTGATTGGTTGGATTTGGAAATGTTTTAAATAAAATGGTTCTGTTTTCATTGATTGCATCTAAAACGGAGAAAGTAATTTGAAAAGTTTTATTAGAAACAAGTTGATTTTCTAACATCCCACCACATAAAAAAATTCCTATGTTAAAATCAAAAGCAATTCCTCTTAAATCCATTGGAATAACACCCTGAAAAGGAAGTCCAAATTCGTTTAATAATGGAATAGAATCGGTAAATTGAGTTGAAAAAATATCATAAGTCGAAAGTTTATTTCTTGGAGCAACCCCTCCGCTTCCATTGTAGGCTATTCCGTTAAAATTATACGTTGTGGAAGATCCTCCTAAAAAACATATTTCATTGTCAAAAGGAAATGCAACAGCCCGATAAGTAAAAAAAGAAGTTGTTGCACTTGTCCATGTAATTTGGGTTGGATTAGTTGGGTTGATGTAGCCTTTTCTTAACGAGCTTTGTATAGGAAAATTAAAACCTGTGCTGGCTCCACCATGATAATAAAGTGTATCGCCTAAAATTGTTCCTGTTGCTCCAAAAGCCTTGTAAGTATTATTATTTGGTGTTGATGTTCCAATTAGCCAAGTATCATTTTGTACATCATAAATTTGAACATTTGGTACATTAGTAGTATTGCTCCAACCTGTTACTACATATATAAGACTGTCTTTGTAAACTGCTTGTACATGATCATCAATTGCAACGGGAATTGGAGTTGCATCTGTCATATAACTATTTGTTCGGGTGTTAAAACGATGAACTTTGTTGGAAGATATTTCATTGCTATTGGCAAAAACATGATAGCCTCCAATAATATAAATAATACTATCTATATAACTTGCACCTGCTGCAATTTTACCTAAAGTATCAGGTAGATTGGGTAAGGTATCCCATACATCATTAGCAATATCATAACGAAATGATTTTAGGTTAATTCCTGACCAAATTTTAGTGGAATCTATCCCGCCAAAAGAATACATATAAGCTTTAGCATTAGCGTCAAAGCCTAATGCAACGGCATTGTTAGATACAGGCATAGGCATAGTTTGTTTTTCTGATACTGTCCAACCATATCCTCCAGACTGTGCTTTTAAATGATAGGATATTAAAATAAGTAAAAGGCTAAGGGTTATATTTTTCATTTTGTTAGCTTTTGATTTATGTTAAACCTGTTAGGTTTGTATTTAAAGAGATAAAGTTACAACATATCCGCTATATTTTCTAATATTGAGTACAATGCCATTTTCAAACATCAGGTATTGTCCTTTAATCCCTACCAACTTTCCTTCGTACTCAGGTACTTTCTCAAAACCTATACTTTTTACTTTTACAGGATAATTTTCAACAGGAAAATTGATGTTTATTATTTCACTATCGGAAAGCAAGTATTCATGATATGCTTGGTCAACCAAGGTTCTAACTTTATCTCTTTCGGCAAGTAAATCAATGTTGGGCTGTAAGTTTTTAAGCATTTGTTGCCAATTGGTTTTATCTGCCATGTGCTGTTTCAGACTAACCTCTATCATTCCAGCTAAATAACGATTAGGTGTTTCTGCCAATTTTATAGCTTGTGAAGCTCCTTGGTCTATCCAACGTGTAGGCACTTGTGTATGTCTGGTAACACCTACTTTTATTCCACTTGTTAGTGATAAATATACAATATGAGGCTGCAATTGAACGGCTTGTTCGTATGCTAAATCTCTATCTTCAATGCCTAAATGAGCTTGCGATTTTTCTGGATTTATAATCCAATCCGCAGCTTCTGGAGCATCTCTAAAACAAGGGTAACAAAATCCTTGATTAAACGATTTTACCGTTTTTCGTCCACATTTTATGCAGTAAATGGCATTTTCGTAAGTCAACTTAATAGTTTGACCTATCAACTCGTTAAGATAAACCAATTCATCACCAATCGGCAAATGGTATTGCACCGTATCCTGAAGTTGAGAGTGCATTTTTAAAAGGGTACCTGAATGTTTCATATATGAAGTACTTAGGAATACTTATAAGTGCCTTGAGTACTTATAAGTTGGGGTTAAGTTATATAGTTAAAAGTACTTATAAGTGCCTTGAGTACTTAGGATTACTTTTAAGTTATTTAGTTTTTAATTTTTTTTTGATGGTTGTGAAAATTGCTAATAATTCATTCGATTCCTCATAAACAGGTTTAAATAGATTTTTTTCCATCCAATTTAATTCATCAATAATTTCTAACCAATATACAGTTTCACTTGCCTCACTTTCACTAATTTTTATTTTATTATAAAAGTCAGCAGTACTTCTTCCTCTGTTCGCTTCTCTATAGTTTGCCCCAATGCTTGTTCCTGATTTAGTAAGTTGGTTTCTTAATACTAAACCTTCAGGAGTGTTTGGTAATTTTGAAGATAATTTGATAATAGTAACAGCAAATTTTCTCGTACGAACTTCTAATAATTTGCTAAATTCTTTATTGTCCATGTTATATTTAATTATTTGTTAAAATTTAAACTCCTAACTTCAAACTCCCCTAACTTATAAGTACTCCTAAGTACTTCCTAAGTACTCCTAAGTACTCCTTAGGTTTGAATCACCCCAACATTATATCTTTTAGTAATGGGAGCGTGGTCGGCTGCTTCTATTCCCATAGAAATCCATTTTCTGGTATCTAATGGGTCGATGATGGCATCTGTCCAAAGTCGTGCTGCAGCATAGTAAGGAGAAATTTGCTCATCGTACCGGTCTTTAATTCTATTATACAATTCATCCTCTTTTTCTTTGGTAATTTCTTTTTCTCCCTTCGCTTTTAATGAAGCTACTTCAATTTGTAATAAGGTTTTAGCTGCAGCAGCTCCACTCATTACCGCTAATTGAGCAGAAGGCCAAGCAACAATTAATCTTGGGTCGTAGGCTTTACCGCACATAGCATAGTTTCCTGCTCCATAAGAGTTCCCCATAATAATAGTAAACTTAGGAACAACAGAGTTTGCCTGAGCAGCAACCATTTTAGCTCCGTCTTTAATAATTCCGCCATGTTCAGAACGTGAGCCTACCATAAAGCCGCTTACATCTTGCAAAAACACCAACGGGATTTTCTTTTGGTTGCAATTCATAATAAAACGAGCTGCTTTATCTGCCGAATCGGAATAAATTACACCACCAAACTGCATTTCTCCTTTTGCAGATTTTACAACAATTCGCTGATTAGCAACAATTCCTACCGACCAACCGTCAACACGAGCATAACCGCAAACAATGGTTTTTCCGTAAGCCTCTTTATATTCTTCAAAATCAGAATTATCTACCATGCGTAAAATAATATCTTTTACATCGTAAGGTTTTTCTCTTACATCAGGCAAAATACCATAAATATCTTTTTGCTCCAATTTGGGCTGAGTAGCTTTTATTCTATTGAATCCTGCTTTGTCGTAACCCCCAATTTTATCCATAATGTTTTTAATCCTATCTAAACAATCTTGGTCGTCTTTACATTTATAATCGGTAACACCAGAAATTTCGCAATGCGTTGTGGCTCCTCCCAAAGTTTCGTTATCTATGCTTTCGCCAATGGCTGCTTTTACCAAATAAGAACCTGCTAAAAAGATAGAGCCTGTTTTATCTACTATCATAGCTTCATCGCTCATAATGGGCAAATAAGCTCCTCCAGCAACACAACTGCCCATAATGGCAGCTATTTGTATGATTCCTTCTGACGACATGATGGCATTGTTTCTAAAAATTCTACCAAAATGTTCCTTATCGGGAAAAATTTCATCTTGCATGGGCAAGAAAACGCCTGCACTATCTACTAAATAAATAATAGGCAATTTGTTTTCCATGGCAATTTCCTGAAAACGTAGATTTTTTTTGGCAGCAATAGGAAACCAAGCTCCAGCTTTTACAGTTGCATCATTGGCTACCACCAAACATTGTTTTCCGCTAACGTAACCCATCATACCAACAACTCCACCTGAAGGACAACCACCTTGTTCGGCATACATTTTATCTCCTGCAAAAGCTCCAATTTCTATTCTAGGTGATTTTTTATCTAATAAATAATCTATTCTTTCTCTGGCGGTAAGCTTGCCTTTAGCATGGTGCGATTCAATTTTTTTCTTTCCACCACCTAAATAAATGGTTTCTAATCTTTTATTTAAATCAGATACAGCCATTCGGTTTACATCTTCATTCTTACTAAATTCTAAGTCTATCTTTTTTGCCATTTTGAATTTTTTTAGTGCTTCAAAAATAAGTTTTTTAACGATTAAAAATGTAGTATAGAAGATACTTTATTGCTATCATTAAAAAGAAGGCATTGGAAATCCTAACATTTCACCCATTCCAATTGTAAAAAGCCAACTTCCATAGAGTGCATGTTCAATAAAAGTAACCATCAATGATTTTGATTTGTAAAAGCTTATGCTGAATAAAATTCCGCCAATTAATGTAATGAATAATACAAACCAGTTATGGAAAAATAAATGAGCTAATGGGAAAACAAGAATATTCATAATGATGAAAAGTGTTGTGTTTGAAGTAATTGATTGATATCGTTTGAAAAAAAATAATCGATAAAGTATTTCTTGTGGATAGACTGAAAAGATAGAGTAAAATAGTATTAATCCTAACCAAAACAGAGGTGCTTTTTTAAGCACTATAAACAGATTTTCAGGCATGGTTTTCCAGACAAATATACTTGTTGAAATGGTAATAAGAAGAAAATATAATCCTATCATTTTCCAGTATTGATGATGATTGATTTTATAAAGTTCTTTTTTAGTGAATAAATAAAATTTTTTAGCTATCCATAGACAATAAATGATAGCTAATAAAACAATTAAAACTTTGACCAACAAATAAAAAGGAAATGCCAATATTATAGGAATAGCAACAAAAAGCAAAAGCAATTCAACTAATTTATATGTGTTGTTAGTTAACATTTTTAATTACCAATCAACTCCAAAAACAAATTTAGACAACAACATAAACACAGTTGTAACAATGATAACGCCTAATAAATTAAATAAAATTCCTGCTCGTATCATTTGTTTAATTTTTACATAACCCGATCCAAAAATAATGGCTTGGGTGGGCGATGCAACAGGCATCATAAAGGCACAACTTGCCGAAAGTGTTGCAGGAATCATCAATAAAATGGGGTCTATATTTAATGCGATACTTGCTTGAGCTAAAATGGGCAACACCAAATTGGTGGTTGCTGTGTTGGAAGTTACTTCTGTAAGCATAGTAAGCACCACACAAACAATAATAACCATCATTAGTGGCGAAGAAAAAGTCATTTGAGCAAAAAGATTTCCCACCACTTCTGATAATCCCGATGAAGTAAAACCACCTGCAATGGCAAAACCTCCACCAAAAAGCAATAACACTCCCCAAGGTAATTGTTGCACATGACTCCATTTTAACAACATTTCTCCTTCTCTTTTTTTAGAAGGAATGAGAAACAATAAGGTAGCAGCAGCAATGGCTATGGTGGCATCGGTTGCCATTTCTAACCCAAAAACAGTTCGCCAACCTTGTATGGTAAAGGTTTCCGACAAGCGTAAATCCGAACCTGTAATCCATAAAACAGCAGCCATAAAAAATACCAATCCCGATAAAGCTTCGTCTCTGGTGATTTTCCCCAATCCGTGCAACTGACTTTTTACTACATCATTACTTTTCAACAGATTGTCTTTGGGCATTCTGTAAATTATTTTGGTAAGCAATAACCAACCTGTAATGATAAAAGTAATAGCGATTGGTAAGCCCATCATCATCCATTGTGTAAAACCAATTGCTGCTTTATCAGGGAAAATAGTTTGGTACATTTCTATAAAAATCATGTTGGGCATGGTGCCAATAACTGTTGCCATTCCGCCAATATCGGCAGCATAAGCAATACACAACATTAAGGCAACGGCAAAACGACTTATCAGTTTTTTATTATCGTTGGTGATGCCAGTTTTTAGTTCTTCAATAATGGAAATGCCTATAGGCATCATTACCATTACTGTGGCAGTGTTGGATATCCACATGCTTAAAAAAGCGGTGGTTATCATAAACCCTAAAATAAGATGAGCGGGTTTGCTCCCTATAACACTAACAATTCTCAATGCCAACCGCTGATGCAGGTTAGATTGTTGAATACCTTGTGCCAACATTAACCCACCGAGAAAAAGAAAAATGATTTCTTTACCATAAAATACGGCTGTGTCTTTAGCGTCTAAAATGCCAAAAAGCGGAAATAAAAAAATAGGAAATAAGGAAGTAACGGCTATAGGCAAGACTTCAAAAATCCAGCAGACAGCCATAACAATAACTATTGCTGCCATGATGGGTGCTTTAGGATTGGCTGCTGAAGGTACTAACCAATAGCCAACTGCTGCCAATATAATTGCCAACAAAAAGTACATCCATTTTTTAGTAACTGATTTCAATTCGCTGATTTAGTAAATGATTTCCAAAAATAGTATAAAAGTCTCGAAATATGTTATTTGATTAGTACCGAATTATAATTTTGATATATAAACAAGAAGATTTCTGTAGCAAGAAGATTTCTCTAGCTTCATTTTACTAAGTTTCGTACCTCAACCTGTAAAATTTCGTTCGAAATGACATGCAAATTGGCTGTGCATTTTCTTTTTGTCATTTCGAGCAATATTTTTCATTCCGAAGTATGAGGAATAGAAAAATGCAGTCGAGACCGCGAAGCAGCATCAAT